>Ga0207067_10003_pt1 | contig 84013 bp, 60 predicted proteins | sample Alteio_BWMinCont_25_FD_153484 | JGI IMG/M metagenome (GOLD analysis project Ga0207067, IMG submission 153484) | Enriched cells from forest soil in Barre Woods Harvard Forest LTER site, Petersham, Massachusetts, United States -... | ecosystem: Environmental > Terrestrial > Soil > Temperate forest >...
GCTCAGTACTATTTACCAAACAAATAGATCTGTCAGGGTATAACAAAGGAATTTACTTTATCCGCATTACAGACGACAAAGGGAGAATATACCCGGCAAAGATTTTACTGTATTAATTTCAATATGCTTGATGCAGGTTTTGACAAAAGTACCGGATGAAGGCCTTTTCGCTTTACAAAAGTAAACCTGAAAAGTTTCAACTGACCCCATTAAGCTCTGGGAATTCTCAAAGGCTGCTGCTCGTCATTTTATTAATTCTTATCAGCCCCTACTTCTATCTTTCCTTTTTTAACCACCCTGTCGCAGACGATTACTCAGCAGCTTTACCCCACCACTCCTCCAATTATTGGGCCGAACAGTATTACCAATATATTTACTGGAATGGGCTGTACAGTTACAATCTCCTTTTCTTTATGAACCCAACCGTCTTTCACAATACCTCATTTTATAAAATTGCACCACTTATTATTTTGATTTCATCCATCGCGTCCATTTGCTATTTCCTGCACGCCATTACAAAACATATTTTCTCCAGCCAGATAATACTCAATGCTGGCATACTTTTTATGCTCTTATATTTATTCCAGATGCCCTCATTGGCAGAAGGAATTTACTGGTACAGCGGCTCTGTTGAATACCAGGCAGGTATTCTTGTCTCCCTTATCTATTTTGGACTTTTATGCAATTACTTCAACAACCTGTATCTGGTGAGCAAGAGAACTCATCTGGCCCTGACCGGGATTATACTTGTTTTTGCAATTGGCTTCAGTGAAGTAATTATGTTATTGCTCATAAGTTTTCACCTTATAATATTCATTTTAGCCTTAGCGAACAAAGTAAAAATACAAAGTGAATGGTGGATATTTTTGACACTTTGCTTTGCCTTTTCCTTAACGGTAATTGTGGCTCCCGGGAACATTCACAGAAACTCATTTTTTCCAGGTAATCACAGATTAGTTCATTCCCTGTTATACACAATTCTTCAGATAATGCGGTTTGCCTTTAACTGGATATCAAACCTACCCTTTTTAATAAGTACATTTCTGTTCGCCTCATATGCAATTAAACACAGGGACCAGTATTCCTTTCCGGTGGAGTTAAGTTGCTTAAAGCCCGTCTTTTTTCCTCTTGCCTTGATCGGGATGGTTTTTATTTGCATTTTTCCCGCCTATTACATGACCGGAATCCTCGGACAACACAGAACAGTAAATGCTGCCTGTTTCTTCTTTACACTTTTTTGGTTTACAGCAATTGCGGTTCTGGCAAAAAGATACGGGAATTCTAAAATTGCAAACGTAAATGAAATCGTTACACTCTTCAACTTTAACAAGCGTTTCCGATTTCTACTTATACTGGCATTATTCATTGGTCTTGCAGCCACAAAAAACGGACAGGATTGTTTAATGGATATCCTCTGTAAAAAAGCAAACCGTTTTGACACGGAAATGAAGAATCGAAATAAAATTCTTGAAAATCCCGGCAACAAAAGGAAATTAGTTCACCTAAAGCCGCTAAACACAAAACCCGCGTCCTTGTTCGTTCTGGATCTGAATAGTGACACAGCCAGCTGGGTCAATTCAAGTCAGGCACAGTATTATGGGGTTCAGGGAATAATATGTTCAGAATAACATGAAGCGGTGGACTGAATACCTGAATTCAATTTTAAAAAAACGAAACTTTTACGCTTTATTTTTTATTTTTCTTTTCATCTGGTCACTCAATGGAGTCAATGACCTCCTCAGCTATTTCCTCTTTGCAAAAGAAGAATCCAGAATACTGACAGGAATCGGATTATCCCTTATTCTTACCATACCCGGTTTATTTCTAAACAAGTCGCTTAAACCCTATTTGCTCCTCATCTATCTGCTGGAACTTTGCCCTTCCATTGCGTTCTTTATTCACTTGATACTTTATAAATGTCCCATACTGAATGAAAATTATTTCATTTTCTATGAAACATCAACACAGGAAATAATGGAATTTACTTACCAGAATATCAACCTAAAACTGCTGGCATTTACTATCCCTTATGCAGCTTTTCCTTTTCTGTTCTTTAGCCGGATTAAACCGGTACTTGCGGGCACACGAAAAAAAATAATCCTGATTGCCCTTTGTACAATGTATCTATTACTGCTGTTTGCTTTCCCTCTGGCAGGCAGGTTAGCTTTATTGAAATACAATAATTATTATGTGGATGCTGCCTGCAGTTATTGGTATTATGCAGACGAAACAAATAATTTGAGAAAAGGAGCTGAATTAAGAAAAAGAAATTCAGAGTATAAAATAGATTTATCCAATCAGCCCGGATTTACAAAAACCGGAAGCCCCACTTCGTCACTGGATTCAACTAAGACTAACACTCTAACCTATCTGATAATCATAGGAGAATCTACAGGCAAATATCACATGAGTATATATGGATATGAGCGAAAGACCAACCCGCTTTTGACGTCTCTTAAAAACAACCTGTATATTTTTAATCATGTCATTTCACCAAATGCCCATACAATACCTTGTCTTGAAAAAATGCTGACGCTCTCCAACAGCCAGCATAAATTGGCCCCGGACTCAGGCGAATCGCTTATTTCCGTCTTCAATAAAGCAGGATACAATACCTATTGGATATCCAACCAGAACAAATTGGGGATAAATGAGACAGCCATAAGTATTTTATCAGGTGAAGCCCGGAATGCTTATTTTGAAAAAAATCAATTGAAAGGAATTGGCAATCCCCATGACGATTGCTTACTACCAGTGATAAAAGATGTTCTGATTAAAGATCACAGGCCAAAAATCATCTTCATCCACCTGATAGGAACACATCAGGATTACAAATTCCGATACCCTAAAGAGTATGCTATATTCAATGGCATTCCCCCTGAACATTTTACCGGCATCAATGAAGCAAAATCAAATATGATCAATGAATATGACAATGCGATTACTTACAATGACTATGTGGTTTCCTCCATTTTTGGTTTAGCCCGGCAATATGCAGAATACTCTTTGGCATTATACCTTTCCGACCACGGAGACGAAGTATATGAAGAGCGCGACTTTTTAGGGCACGCAGAAGGAAATAAGTCAAAATACATGATGGAAATTCCCTTTATACTTTGGATATCAGACCCATTCAAAAAGGCCAATAAAGAATACGTAGCCAATCTGAATAACGATTTGAACAGGAGTTATTGTTCGGCAGACCTGGCCCATTCTCTTATAGATATAGCAAAGCCAAACATCCCAAAATCAGATTCAGCACAATTCGATGAAACAAGAAGTATCTTTTCCTTAAAATATAAGGAAAGAGATGAATACAAATACTGGTAAATGAAAACAAAAATTACCGGAGGAGTTCTGCTTGTTATCGCCCTGCTGTTCTTCTCAGCCGCAGATTACTTGTTTTTTAAATACCTCAGGTATGAACATCGTGTAAATTTATTGCCCGACTTAAGCCCGGTTCCTTCTGGCCCCGTTCACGCAGCCATTGTTTGCAACGAACTAAATTTCAGGGAAAAGAAATGGATACACCGTGTAAACAGCATAGAAAGGCTAAAAATCATGTCAGAAAAATACAGCGGAATGGAGATGGATATTATGTATGATACCTTAAAAAACAGCTTTGAGGTATACCATCCCCCCGAAAAGCCCAGTGGCTTCCGGCTGGATGATGTCTTGTCAAATACCCGCAATGTCAAAGCGCATTATTTCTGGCTTGATTTCAAAAATCTGGGCAAAAACACAAACAGTTCCTCCTGTTCAAAATTACTGGAGCTCGCAAAAAAATACGACATCAGTAGAAACATAATAGTGGAGTCATCCAATGCTGAGGCACTGAAAATTTTTACGGACAGTGGATTTTATACCAGTTACTATATACCCGTATTCGATCTCGATTCCCTTTCACAGGAAGAAACAGAGTTCTATTACAAAGAGGTGAATTCACACCTGGAAAATACCAGCGTCTGTGCGCTCTCAGCTAATTACCAACAACTTCCATTCATTGAAAAATACTTTCCAGACAAAGACGAATTAATATGGTATCTGAATGAAGATCGCGGATTAAAATACCAGGCATCGTTTTTCTTTCTTACCAGAAAAGAAAAAGTAAAAGTTATACTGGTCTCAGAAAGAAGCACAGGTTATAAATAAGACTCAATCACGGTGATACATCAGCCTGCTGAGATCGTCTGACAATAGTCCATTTCCGGCTTTCAGAATCCTCTTCCCTTTCTCAGGTTACTTCTTATCCTCCGGCAGCCACAAAGCTTTGAACACATTACCTGAACTCAGGTATTTATTCGCAAGCTGAACCAATTGTTCAGGTGTCACCGCTCTGACCCGCGCTTCATAAGTCAGGATACGTTCAGGATCATTTCCCAGCAGGGAATAACGGGAAAATACACCTAGCCAATATTCATTCGTTTTGATATTCACTTTATATTTCTGCAGGGCAGTCTCTGTCACCTTTTCAAGTGCCTTACTATCGATTCCGCTTTTCATTTTCACCCCCTCAATAATTTTCCAGAAAGCAGTTTCCAGCTTATCCACATTCTCAGGGCCACAGGGAAGAGAACATCTCATGGAATACGTTTCCTTGGGATATTTATTAATGCCAAGACTTATTCCACCTCCATAAATTCCACCCATCTTCTCCCGCAGTGTATCAATTATTTCATTGTTAATCACGTCTGACAAAAGCGCAGTCAGCGTTTCATCGTTCACATCATAGGGCATAAGCCCATATTCATAATCAGTAATCTGGCTTTTTGATTCCTTACCTTTATGCAGTGTAAAAGAGTTCTTGCCAGTCACCGGGTCAATATTCAGATCCTTATATTTAGTAGTCAATGAAGTACCCGGCAGGCCTCCAATATATTGTTCAATCAGGGCCTTTATTTCATCCTCCTTAAAGCTTCCCACAAAGAAATAATTCATGCCATTCGCACTGCCCATCCGCTCTTTATAAAACTGCAGGGCATGATTCCTGTCAATCTTGTCAAAATCAGCAGCAACCGGAAAAGAATGCGCCCGGGGATTTTTGTTGTACATCAGATTGTAAGTTGAATCCATAAATAGATACTGGGGGTTTGACCGGATGGTCTCCACCTGCTGCTTCTCCCTGCTGATAAAAGATTGAAAAGCCGTTTCATCCATACGGGCCGAGGTACATTTTAGGTACAGCAATTGAAAGAGTGTTTTTAAATCCTTATTGGTTGAACTTCCGTTTACACTCTCCGTATATTTATCCATCCCCACACCCACCTGGACTTCCTTTCCCGCCAGAAACTTTTGCAGGTCCGTATTTGAAAAAGCTCCATACCCCATTTCACCCATTACATTATCACAATAGTCCGCGCTTTGATAATCGCTGCCTTCATAAAGTGAAGAGCCTCCAAACCTGTTTCCCCTAAGAATGATCTGGTCATTTTTAAAATCGGTCTGTTTAACCGTAACCTTAGCCCCATTACTCAAAGAGTAAATAACAGTGCCCAGTTTCTCATTTTTCTCCTCCTTAATTATTTTTCCGCCCACAGGTTCTTTTTCCAAAAGGCTGGAGCTGATTGCCTTTTCCTCATAGGGCTTCGCCTTCTCTTTCAGAGCCCCATCCACCCATCCTTTCAGGTCCTCTTCAGAAGGTAATTTATCAGAAGTCTTAGAAGTAATCAACGCAAAATAATTCTTAGCAATATCAATTCCTTTACCTGCATCATTTACCTCCCTCAGAGTAATACCCGGCAATACCTGCTGAGTGAAAGCGAATTCCCATTCTATACCCGGAACAGGTTCATTCGTTAAGAAGTGGCGAATCAGTTCCTGCGTCAATTGAGCAGATTCTGTTTTATCCCGCTCATTAAATTCCTTTTCGTATCCGGCAAGCAAAGAAGCTTTCGCGCGTTTCAATTCCGCCTCTGTAAAACCAAATTCCTTCGCTCTCATAGCTTCACGAATCAAAGCCATAGTAGCTTCCTTTATTTTATCCCCACCGCAAACCGCATACGCGCTGAAGTTTTTCCAGCCGCGTACAAATCCTCCTTCAATAGAAGCGCCTCCGTAAATAAAGGGCGGATTGGGATTATCCTTTAATTCATCGTAGCGATCCGACAACATGCTGTCAAATAAACGCCTCATCAATGAGTTCCGGTAATCTCCTGCAGTTTTATCCTCCTCCCTTTTATAACTATTCCCATCAATTTCTATGACGGTATTACTGGCTTCGGCATCACTCACCACCATAGCCTCCGAAGATTTGCGTGCAGGCAAGTCAATTCGTAACGCACGCGCTCGTTCAGTCCCCGGATTTTTAAAAACACCAAATTTCTCCTTAATTAATCGTTCGGCTTCTGTAGGGTCCAGATCACCCGCTACAATCACACATTCCAGATCAGGACGGTACCAGTCATGGTAAAACCGCTTTAGCACATCATACTTAAATGTTCTCAAAAGTTCATCCTTGCCAATTGGAAGACGCTCCGCATATAGTGAACCGTTCATATATTTTGGAAACCACTTCTTAAACATCCGGTCAGCTGCACCCTTACCCAAACGGCTCTCTTCCAATACAACAGGTCGTTCACCATCAATTTCAATATGATCCAACAGCGCATTCCCGCTCCAGTCAGCAAGAATAGTAAACCCAGAATCCAGTTTCGCCTTGTTATCAGAGGGGATAGGGAGAATGTAAACAGTCTCATCAAAACTGGTATAGGCATTCAGGTCAGCCCCAAACTTTACACCTATGCTCTGAAGGTAATGTACCACCTCATTATGTGGAAAATGTTTCAAACCATTAAAATTCATGTGCTCCGTAAAGTGGGCAAGTCCCTGCTGATCAGCATCCTCCATGGTAGATCCAACGTTTACAGCCAGACGCAGTTCCACCTTGTTTTCCGGCTTTTTATTTTGGATGATTAAATAATGAAGCCCATTGCCCAATTGCCCTGTTTTAATTTTCGGGTTCATCGGCAATACCTGTTTAAGATCCTGAGCTTTTACAGGGCCTATAAGTAAGCTAAGGAAGCAAACAGTCAGCAGGACGGACAGTTTACTTGTAACGAAAGAAGTGAAGGGAGCTATTCTTTTCATTTTTTTTGTTTATAGCATATGTGATTATTCATTTTCGGCAACCCGTGCCGGGTTGGAATATTAAATTGCACCAAATATAGAACCTTTCCGGGGATTTATTAATTTCGCTGGTGCGAACACCTTTATGATCATAATCAACAGTACCAAAGCCATTCCAATGAAATACAAAAACCTCATTTCAATTTTAGCAATTACAATAGCAGCAAACTTCTGCCCGGCACAGACAACGTCCGTAAGTGTCAATTCCATCATGGTAGGTTATGACAAACACACCACCCTGATCCTAAGCAAAGAAGATGCAAGGACCCTGGATTTTATCAAAACCAATAACTGTGAAATAGTATCCTACAAGCTTACAAAAACAGTTGCCGGTCAGAAAACATCCACCGAAATTAAGGGCGATAGCCTCCCCTCTTCAACCATGAACAGCCTCAAATCCGGGGATAAGATTTCCGTTGAAAATGTACAGGCCAAATGCGGTAAAGAAGCTGTAAAATCAATTAAAGGAGCAACGATTAAAGTAAAGTAATCCGGACTTAATCTTCACCGGTCAGGCGTTTAATTTACATCCCTCGCTCATTATCTTTGAATACACACTCTTTATCCCATTGTTAAAAAAAATAATACCCCTCACACTGAAAATCAAATTATGTGAATAGCTATGAAACCCTGGATCCCCATTACAACAACCTTAAAAGGTCAATTCGTTGAACTCATCCCCCTCAAAAAAGAACACTTTTCAGAGTTGTCTGCATTAGCACAGGATAAACGAATATGGGAATTTCTCCCGACAGATTGTTCCGATGCTGAAAAATTCAAAAGAGCTTACGAGGAAGCCTTGTATGAAAGAGAAAAAGGAAATCATTTCCCTTTTGTCATTTTCCACAAACAGACAAAAAAGTTAATGGGCTCAACACGATTGATGGACATACACCCAAAAGACAGAAAATTGGAAATAGGCTGGACCTGGCTGCATCCCGATTATTGGGCAACAGCCATAAACCCCGAGTGTAAATTGTTGTTGCTTACCTATTGTTTTGAAACCCTGAAAACAATACGCGTTCAGTTAAAAACCAGCGATATTAATTTACGCTCCAGAAAAGCCATAGAAAAAATAGGAGGACAGTTTGAAGGTGTTTTACGTAAAGACAAGATCAGAGACAATGGAATACCCAGGAATTCAGCCTATTTCAGCATCATTGAGGAAGAATGGGAAACCACCAAAAAAAAGATAGAAAAACTGTTGGCTTCACTCCGCTAATTCCTCCAGACAATTCGCGTTTCTTCATTTATCGGAGCCCTTGGCACTTAATGATTCCGTGCTCAATTTCTTTGATTTTCCAAAATAAAAGTTTATCTTTTTAGGTCAGAATGGAGACCAAAAAAAAATACCAACTCCTGCAATCTGCAATAGGGTTTATCTCCTTTCTGATTGCATTTAATTCCTACGCCGGCTGTCCCATAACCATTAAAACAGGCTCAACTCAAGTCACCTGCCTTGGTGGAGCAAATGGAACCGCAACAGTAACAGTTTCCGGAGCAACCGGCACTTTCAGTTATAGTTGGAGCAACGGACAAGCTTCTCTTACCAGTTCCCTGACAAACCAGTTAAGCAATCTGACATCCGCCGTATATACCGTAACCGTTACCGACCAGACGGCAGGATGCACGCTTACTGCTTCAGTCATAGTAGCTCAGCCGGGACCAGTCATTACTTCTACAGCAGAACAAAGCGTTTCCTGTAACGGAGGCACCGACGGCAAAGCCTGGGTCACTGCAAACGGTTTCAAACCAGCCTATACCTATGCCTGGAATCCAAGCCTGAGTATCAACGATACCATATTCAGCCTCAGCGCAGGTAGCTATACAGTCACAGTAACAGATAACAGTAGTTGCACTGCTTCCTCTGTCATAATTGTCCCTCAGCCCCCGGTCCTGACAGGAACAGTATCCGGCAAAAACAGCAGCTGTAACGGAACATTGGACGGCTCTGTAACAATTATTCCTGCCGGAGGTACCCCGGCATATACCTATTCCTGGAACACAGCCCCACCTCAGACAACTGCTACTGCAGCAAACATAGGCCCCGGTACCTATACGATCAAACTCAGCGATTCCAAAGGCTGTGAGTTTTTTACCAATGAGGCCATAACAGAATCTCCACCTTTGTTTATAAATACTCCTGTTTATACAACGGAAACCTGCCAGCTTGGAAACGGGAAAATTTCCGTATCTCTCGTGGGAGGTAATCTTCCTTATACCTATGCCTGGAGTCCCCCTGCCAACACCCAGACAACAGCCACCGCAACAAACCTGCATGCCGGAACATATACAGTAACAGTTACGGACAGCAAGGGTTGCACCTCTTCAAAAACTGCAGTTTTGAGCAACCAATATATTCCTCCTGTGCTTACAGGTACTCAAAACAATATAAGTTGCTTCGGTTCTGCAAACGGGAAAGCAGCTGTAACAATAACTTCAGGCTCCGCACCCTACAGTTATTCCTGGTCTCCTTCAGCCGGAACAGGACCAACAGCAACAAACCTTACACCGGCGATTTATACAGTTACTGTGACGGACATTAACACATGTACAAGTACCTGGACAGCCACGCTTACCCAACCTCTCCTTTTAGGTCAGACTACAACATCCACCCCAACAAGCTGTGGCTTAAACAATGGTACAGCAAACCTCTCAGCATCCGGAGGAACACCTCCCTATTCTTATAGTTGGAGTAATGGTGGAACGGGTATGACAGCCACTGGTTTAAATGCAGGAACGTATACGGTAACGCTTACAGATGCCAATCTCTGCAAACTAACAACAACTGTTGTACTGAGCAGCTCCAATCCCGTAACTATACACACAGTACAAACTAATCCCTTATGCAATGGGAATACGGATGGCACAGCCACAGTCTCAGCTACCGGAGGCATAAGCGGAACCTGGGACTATCTATGGAGTCCGGGAGGCGCAACAAGTTCAGCAATTACCGGACTTTCGGCATCTGCATATACTGTTACGGTAACGGATGCTTTGCATGCAGGATGTTTAGCCACCTCCATTATAACAATTACCCAACCTGCTTTGCTTAATCCACAAGCAGCTGCAGTCAACGTTACCTGTGCAGGATTAAACAATGGCCAGGCCTCCTCCAGCCCTTCCGGGGGCACCAGTCCTTACACGTATAGCTGGAACACAGGCAGCACGGGAACAGGTTCAGGCAGTACGATTAACAATCTCGCTCCTGGCACTTATACCCTGACCGTTACGGATGCAAATGCATGCACTTTATCTGTAGCTGAAGTTGTCCATCCCGGCATTCCCATCACTGCATCCATAAATAGTCTGATAAATATAAACTGCTTTGGTTCAGCTGACGGATCCGTTTCAGTAAATGCTTCCGGAGGAACAGGAACCCTTACCTATTCATGGAGCAGTGGCATTAAAAATGCAACCGCCGCTGGTCTATCCCCCGGAACATATACAGTGAGCGTTACAGATGCCAATGCATGTCAGGTAACATCCACAGCAGTATTGACACAACCCGCCCTTCTAAGCCTGACACCCTCTTCCACACAACCTACCTGCGGCAATCAGGATGGAACAGCAACAATAACCCCTTCAGGAGGACTGGCACCCTATTCCTACACATGGTCTCCTCTTGGAGGAGGCACAGGAAATCTCAGTTCACATGTTTCACAACTCACGTCGGGCTCTTATACTGTCACAGTCAGCGATGCCAACTCCTGCACCCAAACCCAGGCACTTGCATTGGTACCTGCAGATCCGATTCTACTTACCCCTTCACAAGTAAACCTGACCTGTGCAGGCCCTGCCAACGGACAGGCTTCTGTCAGTGCAAGCGGAGGAACAGGAACATATAGTTATTCCTGGTCTGCGCTCGGAGGAGGTACAGGAGATCATACCAATAACACTACGCTGCTCGCCGCAAATAGTTATACTGTAACAGTTACGGACGCTGCAAATGCAGCCTGTTTGGCCACAACAGCCATTACAATCACTCAACCGAACATCCTCGCCGTATCAGCAACTCCTTCCGGCATCCTTTGTTTTGGGCAAACCAACGGAGCTATTACGGCCACAACAACAGGGGGAACCCCGGCATACACCTACTCATGGTCGCCCCTGGGCGCAGGCGCGGGTCAGCTTACAAGTACTGTTTCAGGCCTTTCTTCAGGGACATATACAATCACGGTTACAGATGCACATAGTTGCACAGGTACAAATTCAGCAAACATAATAGAACCTCCCATCCTGAATCTGAATTTAACAACTACAAATGCAGCCTGCGCAGGGAATAAAAACGGGAGCGTTCAGGCAACTATTACCGGCGGAACCCCGGCCTACACTTATAGTTGCAGCAATGGCACAAATGCAATTTCCAATTCGCTGATTCATACATTTACAAATTTACCTTCTGGAACCTACACCCTGACCGTCACGGATGCCAACGGTTGCCAAATAGTAAGCACAACTACTATAACGGAACCTCCGGGCTTCTCCATTGCCGTTGCCGGAACTAATCCTGCCTGTTACGGCAATAATGGCTCAGCGCTGGTCAGTCCGGCAGGAGGCTCAGGCTCCTTTGGTTTTCTTTGGACTCCCGGAGCAGAAACAGGAAGCAGTATTTCAGGTCTTGATCCGGGAAATTACTCCGTTAAGGTAACCGATCTTACCAGCGGTTGCGACACAACAGGAAGTATTACACTTGCATGGCCTGTTATAAAACTGCAGTTTGATTCTGTTAATCTCAGCTGCAATGGCAGCAGCAACGGAAAAGTATGGGTAACAGCTTCCGGGGCAACTTCCCCTTATTCCTATTCCTGGAATTTGCCGGCCTCAACAAACGACACCCTGAAATCGCTCAACATTGGAACCTATTCGGTAACGGTGAGTGACAATGCAGGTTGTCAGAATACAGGAAGTGTCAGTGTCACTCAGCCTTCTGCCCTTTCACTGATCCTTAACTCAACAAGCGCAAGTTGTTATGGCGGGACCAATGGAACAGTTTCACTGACTGCATCCGGGGGCATACCACCCTATGCGTATTCCTGGTCATCCGGTCCAACATCCGGGTCAATTCCAACTTCCCTCCTTCACCAATTTAACAATCTCTCAGCTGCTGCCTACACTGTTTCCGTAACGGATGCAAATATATGTCCGATATCTGGTACAGTAACAATTACCCAGCCAGCACAATTACAACTAAAAGCAGATTCCATCAGCGTCTCCTGTCAGGGTGGAAAGGATGGATCCGCAATAGCCATGGCTGCAGGAGGAACATCTCCCTATACATATAGTTGCAGCAATGGCACAACGGTAACCAGCAGTTCGCTCACCCACCAATTCAACAATTTGCCTGCAGCAACTTACACAATTACGCTCAATGATGCCAATGCCTGCAGTACAACAACGCTTATACCTGTCACTGAGCCGGGAGTAATCGTTCTTGTCACAGCTGAAGGAAACCCAGGTTGCGGGTTAAATTCCGGCAAAGCCTCTGTATCCGCTACCGGAGGAAACGGAACTTATGCTTATCAGTGGGCCCCGGTATCAGGATCCAAAGACACACTGCTTAATTTGACTGCCGGCGAATACACTGTAACAGTGACCGACCAGAAAGGTTGCTCAGCAATTGATTCAGCCCAGTTAATACCACTTAACCCGATTCAGTCAACCGGCTCCATGACTAACTGTACTTGTTACGGGTCCAATGATGGAAAGGCAGGCGTCTCAGCTACCGGAGGATCAGGAACCTATCTGTACGCCTGGAGTACGACTGTCGGAAACACCGGCCCATCGTTATCTAACCTGATTGCGGGCTCCTATACGGTCACCATTTCAGATCAAACCAATTCATCCTGCAAGCTGACCGACACGTTGGTAGTTACCCAGCCCATATCTGTATTGGCCAGCCTCGCATCCTCTCCTGCCACCTGTTTTGGAGACGCAACCGGCACGGTATTAGTAACAGCCTCCATAGGTTTATCGCCCTATACCTACAGCTGGAACACAGGATCAACAGCAATTACCAATTCGACTTCAAATCAAATCACAAATCTTGCAGCTGGCAGCTACACCGTAAGCATTAGCAACAGCAATGGATGTAAGGCCATAGACAGCATCAAAGTAACACAGCCTCCCGCGCTCAGCACAACTACCTCAGCCAAAAATGCAAGCTGCGGAAATACATACGGAAAAGTCATTGTGAGTGCAACAGGAGGAACCGGAAGCTACAGCTATTCCTGGACTCCCATGCCTTCCTCAACAGATTCTTTAACGAATTTGTTGCCAGGCAGCTATACTGTTGTAGTATTGGATGCCAACAATTGTTTAAAGAAAGATTCTGCAACGGTACTACTAAACAATTCAATCAGTATCAAATTAACTGAAACAGGAACCTCTTGTTTTGGCCATGCGGACGGAAAAATTACTACCAATGCAAGTGGAGGTTCTGGCAGTTTTGCTTATCTATGGAGTCCAGGAGGAAGTACTGCCCCAAATTTATTAAATCTTGGCGTTGGAATGTACACCGTTACAGTAACAGAAGGCACTATAAACGGCTGCAGCAAAATAGATTCCATACAGGTTACACAACCTGCCTTACTGGATGCCAATCTGGTCATTACCAAAACATCCTGCCTGGGGACTTCCAATTTCGTAGTAACCGCCAATCCAATTGGAGGCACCCCGGGCTATGCATATACCTGGAGTTTTGGAGGTACCGCTCAAAGCGAAGGTAATTTATCCCCCGGAACATATGTGTTGGCGCTTAGTGATACCAACGGCTGCGATACAGCCAAAATTTTTTCAGTCAATTCGGCCCCTACGCCATTTTTACTTGCACCGGCAATCACCGACCCTAAATGTAACCTTTCCAATGGAGCAATTACAGTGGATGTATTTGGAGGGAGCCCGGCTTATACCTACAATTGGAGCACCGGTGCAAGTGCAATAACAGGAAGTGTCAGTATCCGTCTTCCGGCTCTCCCGGCGGGAATTTACACACTTACGGTGACGGATGCATTTACCTGCACGGACACACGAACGATAACCCTAACGAATATAGTTCTGCCTCCGGTGCTAACAATGGATTCTGAATCCGTTAGCTGTTACGGATTTAATACAGGAAAAGCAACAGTTGCTGTCAGTGCAGGCTCTCCTCCATTTGCCTATTCCTGGTCACCTTCCGGAGGAACAAACACGGTCACCACAGGATTGCAGGCAGGAGTTTATACCGTTACTGTAAAAGACGGACAATCTTGTACCTCAACAAGTTCCGTCACAATCACCCAACCACCTCCCTTACAGACACGAATTACCAAAACCAATCCGCTTTGCTTTGGGTATGCCACCGGCAGTGCAATCCTATCAGTTTCCGGAGGTACGGGCCCCGATTATACTTATAGCTGGAGTGCAGGAGCAAACTCCATAACATCTTCCCTGAATTACACCTATACTAATTTAATAGCCGGACTTTATTCAGTACTCGTGACAGACAGTAATGCATGCACTATTCTGGACACAGTCACAATTCAAACACCCTCAGCCTTGCTACCCCATGCCGCTCAGATAAATGTACTGTGCTTCGGGAAAAACACAGGAAGTGCTATGCTCAAACCTTCCGGTGCCACACCGGCATATTCCTATACCTGGAACACAGGAGCGGATACAAACGTGATAAGCAACCTCCCTGCAGGCAATTACATCTATATCATCACCGATGCTTTCGGCTGCTATGTAAAGGATACCATCAAGCTCCTTCAGGCCGATTCGATCATACTTAAAACCGCCGGTATTGAAACCAAATGCTTCGCTTCCTGCGACGGGGAAGCTGTGGCCATTCCATCAATGGGAATCAGTCCATATACGTTTTCCTGGTCAGAAGGAGGAAGCGGCCCCGCCATCCAGCATCTATGTCAGGGCATGTACACGATTCAGATTACAGATTCCAATGGATGTCAGGCCTTAGCGAATGTTACAGTTAACCAGCCCAGTCCCTTCATTTCAAAAGGGACCAGCACTCCTGGGCGATGTAGTTTACCGGGTGGGACTGTATCAGTAAATGTAAGCGGGGCTACTGCTCCATATTCCTACCTATGGGCACCCTCCGGCCAAACAGGAAGCCAAGCAGATAGTATGCTTACCGGTACTTATACAGTTTACATTACTGATGCAAATTCCTGCAAAGATACGGCCCTGGTAAACTTGAAAAACCCTGATTTAGTAAGTGTGATTACTACAGGTGACACCATTATTTGTATAGGACAAACCGCTCAGATTCATGCGAGTGCTTCCGGTGGAACACCCGCCTATACGTATAGCTGGAACAGTGGTGCTTTTATCGGCCCGAATTATAACGTTAGTCCCTTGTTAAGCGCCAATTATAACATTGTAGTGAGTGATTCAAACAATTGCCTCTCACACCCTGTCATACACACTGTAAATGTAAGACCCCCACTCAAGCTCAATTCCATCCCTGCTCCTGCTCCGGTTTGCTCAGGCGTTCCGACAATACTTACGGCCGTTGCAACAGGAGGCAACGGAAATTATTTCTTTACCTGGTCACCCGGAGGCATAACAGGACCAGTACTGACTGCAACACCCTCCGTCACTTCCCCCTACACGATTGTCGTTGAAGACGGATGCGGTACACCTGCTGATACAGCAAATGTCATCTTAACCATTTACCCTAACCCTGTGACGCAATTTGTATCTGCCGATACAGGATCCTGTCAGAACATATGCGTTCCATTTACAGACCAAAGCACCGTGCTTGCCGGATCTGTACTAAATGCATGGATCTGGGATTTTGGAAACGGGCATAAATCAAACCTTCAAAATCCCCTTGAGTGTTACCCCGATTCAGGCCGGTTCACTGTTTCACTTAAAACAACCACTGACAAAGGATGTACCTCAACTCTTGCAAAAGCATACTACATTGATATTTACAGCTTACCTTCAGCAGGTTTCACAATGGATCCTGTAAAACCAGAAATATTGAATCCAGTAGTCCGTTTTCAGGATAAGTCCCGAGGAGCATTGAGCTGGGACTGGAATTTCGGAGACGGATCAGCACCAGGCCCGGAAAACCTGACCGAAAACACCAAACATACCTACGCAGATACAGGGAACTATTGTATCTGGCAATTAGTCACCAATAGTCATGGCTGCAAAGACTCAGTAAAAAACTGCCTGACTGTAGTACCGGAGTTTACATACTTTATTCCCAACACGTTTACCCCAAATGGCGACGGCAAAAACGAAGTTTTCAATGGCAAGGGAACCTATCTAAAAACCTATCGCATGCTGATTTTCGACCGCTGGGGCAATATGGTATTCTTCTCCAATGATCCGGAAATGGGATGGGATGGTACAATTGCCACAGGCAGCGGGCAGACAGCCCCACAGGGAGAATACGTTTACAAAGTGGATCTGACCGATTTTTATGATCAGAAGCATAGTTATAATGGAACCTTGACCCTGATCAGATAATTGTTTTATAATACCATAATCCGGATTAGCACATTAAGTTACGGAGTTCACGATTAACACATTAAGACCAGACTTACTCCACTCATTACGATCATCAGCGCATCTTCGATAATAGTAATCGTACTCATGGGCAGGTTAAACACAGCTCCAAGGCAGGCACATTTTATTTTCTCCTTTTTCAAAACACTTTGTAAAACTCCAATAATGCTCAGGCTCATAACAATCAGCGTGAGGGCATTGCTCCAACCATATAGTGATGGAAAAAGGAATGAAATACCCAGGCCGAGTTCAACAAACGGATATATATAACCATAACCCAGCCATCGCTTAGCAATAATGTCATAACTGCTGTAACTCATAGCAAAAGCAGGAACATCCAAAATTTTAAAAAAAGAAAACACCAGAAAAAAGCCTGCCATAAAATGGGACATCCATTCCCGTGCATCAAATTTTTCTCTTTCAAATTGGATAAGCAGTGTAATAGCGGTAATATAACCGAAGATTAAAAAAACAGGCAGGTAGGTTTGTAATCTTGCACTATTTTCTTCAGGATGTGCTTGAACGAGATTCCCGATTTCCTGAACTGGGCTATTCCTTTCCTGAACAGGGCTGCTCCTTTTCTGAATTTGGTCATTCATTTCCTGAACAACGCCGCTCACTTTAGGGGATTCTTCTGAAATACTGTATTTCGATCCATTCAGTGCCGCTTTTAAGTCATTTATGCTTAATTGCTCACTCATACAAATTTCAGCCTCCCCATTTTCCAAACCAACATTTACAGATGTAACCCCCGGCACTTTTGAAAGAATACTTTGAACCTTTGTACTACAACCTGCACAAGTCATTCCCACTATTTTATACGCCTTTATCATTATCCAATTTTTACTGCCTGAATGTAATTGTACAAACTTAAGTATATTTAACCCCTGTTATGTACAATGCCCTGTTCATATTCCTTTTTTCCATCGTTGTATTTATTGTCATTCTTGCATTAAATGCAGCAATCCGATCACTTCAACATGCCTCCGGAAATTCAGACAAAATAGAAGACATACAGCAAGCCAAAACTGTCTTATTTTATTGCTCGCTGATTTTCATCTTTTTATATACCGCGTATTCATTAGTTAAAGGCACCACCTACGAATCTCATGTAACAGAATGGATGAACCTCATTGTCCGCTGGATGCATGTCGTATTCGGCATTGCCTGGATAGGAGCCTCCTTTTATTTTGTATTCCTTGAAAACTCCCTCAACAGGACCAAAGACCTGAAAGAAGGAATCGCCGGAAATTTATGGGCCATCCACGGCGGCGGATTTTATTACCTCGAAAAATACAAAATAGCGCCAGCAGAAATCCCCAACGATCTCCACTGGTTTAAATACGAAGCCTATTTCACATGGCTTTCCGGCTTCACGCTTATGATTATTGTCTATTACTTGGACGCACATATCTACCTGATAGATCCACAGGTAATGGCCTTAAATTCATCACAGGCGATATCCATCGGCATTGGCTCTATGATTTTCAGCTGGCTCGTTTACGACACCCTGTGCAAATCCAGATTATCAAAAAATCAGACGCTCTTATCCGTACTGCTCCTGTTATTCATAGCCGGCATGGCCTGGCTCCTCACTCATGTCTTTAGTAGCAGAGCGGCCTATATACATGTTGGAGCCCTGCTCGGAACACTCATGGCAGGAAACGTATTCCGTGTAATCATTCCCGCACAGAAGGCAATGGTAAAAGCTGCCAAAGAAGGAAAAGCGGTTGATCCCTCCTATGGAAAAAAAGCCCTGCTACGGTCACTTCACAATAATTATTTTACCCTGCCTGTCATTTTTATCATGATCAGCAATCATTTTCCAGGAACCTATGGCAGTACATTCAATTGGATTGTACTTATGGGATTAATCATTGCAAGCGCACTTATAAAACACTATCTCAACCTCAAAGAAAAAGGAGAAAAATCAATATGGATTTTACCCATTGGAATCCTTCTCATCCTTACACTTGCATTCGTCACGAGGCCGGTCACAAAATCCGTCTGCAAAAGCGACAAGCCAGCAAGCTTCGCCGAAGCAAATGTCATCATACAAAAAAGGTGTGTAGCCTGTCATTCAGCAAATCCCACAGATGACGTGCTGAAAGTTGCCCCCAACAACATTCAGTTTGACAAAAAAGAAAGCATATTAAAGTATGCCGAACGAATCAATCAACGGGCAGTAATTACCAAAACCATGCCCCAGGCCAACAAAACAGGCATTACTCAGGAAGAAAGGGATGTCATCGCCTGCTGGATTGAAAATGGTGCTAAGGCCGATTAAAAAGAAAATTGGTTTGCAAAATCACAGTTTCAGCCCGATAACAGTAACATCATCCGTCTGTTCCACTCGCGCTTTCCACTTTGTATGATGTTCAGCCAAAAGTTTTTTCTGCTCCGGCAAACTCTTATCCTGAACAGACAAAAGCAATTCCTTAAACCTTCTTTTCATTAATTTCTTATCCTCCTCACTAAACTGATCAGCATAGCCATCTGTAATCAGAAAAATAGTCACCCCTTTCGTCACTTTAATAAAGTGCGAAGTAAACGATTTCCGCTCCTTGCTTTTTCCGATCGGCTGTTTATCCGCTTTGACTTCAGTCAACACACTATCTTTAATGATCCAGAGTGGATTATTTGCTCCACTCCATTGAATTTCAGTACTTTCCGCCCTCACGCTTCCGGGTTCTGTCCTCCTCCCAGCTACCTCCCCGCCTCTGTTCCTCTGCACCCGCATAAGCGAAATGTCCATTCCATCATTAATCTCCTCTCCCGATTTCTCAAACGTCTCAATAACAAGTTCCGAAACTTTATCCAATATCTTTCCGGTATCCAAACAGCCGAATTCTTTAACCGCTCTGTTCAGGGCATTGGAACAAACTACACTCACCAATGCACCCGGTACCCCATGTCCGGTACAATCAGCGGCAGCAATAAAAACATAACCTTTCGTGGCATACATCCAGTAAAAGTCACCCGCCACAATATCCTTGGGAAGATAAAGCACAAAGCTCTCCGGAAAATGCAGGTTGATTTCGCTCAATGGAGGCAGAATAGCCTGCTGCAGGCGTTGGGCATATGTAATCGAATCGACAATTTCATGTTGTTTTTCCTCTACAAGGATTTTCTGCCGAACAACCTCATTTTTCTCTTTAACAAGCTCAGTCGTTCTTTCCACAACCCGTTCTTCCAATACTACCAGTGCCTTTTCCTGAGCCCGTATAGTTTCAGTTTTTAAGGCATTGATTTTATTCCCCATCACAAAAGACAACAAAGTAGCAGAGGCCACCAATCCAACCAGGTCAGGCACTAAAGTAAAGTCCTGAAAGCCTGAAGTCTGTCCGGAGTTAAAAAGATTGACAAGAGCAATGGTTAAAGCCGCCAGGAAGGCCATAAAATAAATAGAATTGGCCAGCACAAAATATTTTACCTGCCTGTTTCCCTTTTTCAGGCAGGTAAGGCTTATAATGAAAGTGAACAGGAAAGCAGCTCCGCCATGAGACCAGCCATGCCCTATCAGAGTCAATAATATATTAACGATTGAATAGGCGATAAAAAATTTCATCCATTTGTCCTTTTTCTTAAACTTTTCTTTCAGGTCAAGAAATTTCCGGGTAAACAATGAATAAAACAACATCATCATGCTGGCATAAAAAATGGATGAATCAAATTTAGACAACAAGGCCTTTAATCCGGGAAGCAAATGAAAAAAATAGGTCCCGGATTCCGGAACAGTATTGATTTGGGTCAGGGCGCCAAACAACAAAAAAAGTGAATAATACAAAAGGGATGTATCCTTGACAGAGAAGAATAGAAACAGGTAATTTAAAAAGAGAATGAATAGGATACCGAAGAAAATTCCTTTCAGATAGGTATGTATTTTTTCAGTTGTCTGGAATTTCGCCATAAGTGCAAACCAGGCCTTTTCAGAACGAAGACTAGCCAGATCCTTATCCGTTTTTAACAAATTCAGATCCGACCACCCATTGTCAATAGCTTTTTCAAGATCGGCAAACGCCTTTTCCTTCTCCCCTATAAGTGCCCAGGAACAACCTGCATTGTACAATAAATTATTTGCTCCCATAGCCTTTAAACCTTTTCCGGTACCCATATCAAATGCCTCTTCATATAACAGAGCTGATTTTTCATAATGCGCGCTGTCATAATTATTCTTGGCTTCACTTTGCAATTCTCCATGCAAAACAGACTTGATTTTCCTTTTGTGTACGCTGTCAGTATTAGATTTCAACAGGGTCCGCAGGGAATCAATACTATGGGAATAATTCTTATGAACATCCTTTCCCTCAGAATCATACCGAAAGGAAATCGAATCAGAATGAAAAGAGACCTGAGCATTTATAAAAGCACATGGAAGGATCAGCAGAAAAAAGAAAACCCTAAACGCCCTTGTTATCATACCAGCCCTCGCAATCATACCAGCATTTATAATCATTCTAACTCTTGTTTCACACTAAAAGATTAATCCTGCCGGGCACAACTTCACTTAACAATTATCAGTCGCTTGTTGATTCTGCCCTTGCTGCCTGTAACAGATATCGTATAAATGCCATCAGCCAGGTTGTTCCCATCAAGGGTTACACTCCCCGTAAAAAGAAATTGCTTATACATCAAATTACCGCGCACATCAAACACCTGCAGCAATTGCTGCTCGGCAGAAGAAGACGTCACTACAAAATTTCCACCTGAAGGATTGGGGTACACAGATACTGAATAATTGTCTGACTCAGTAGCAATCCCCGTACAAATATTAATCGTTAAGACCATTGAACTGATGCCTTCGTTACATGGGGCAATCCCGCTCACAGCATTTGTAGCAGTAAGCGTTAAGGTAACACTTCCATTGGCAATATCAGCTGATGAAGGAGTGTACGCCGCATTCGGCAATGCTGCATTATCAAAAACACCGGTTCCCGAACTTGTCCAGATAGAGCCAGTTGCTGAGCTGCCAACCACACCCGCTAATGTAAATGAAGTGCCTGCGCAAATGACGGCATTGGATCCTGCATTAGCAGCAATAACCGAACTGATGGTTACACCAAAGCTTGCAGCAGACGCCGAGCATCCTCCACCTGCAGCAATGTTATTACTGATCGTATACGAAGCAGGAGTACTTCCTGCCAGGTCAATCTCCCCGGTAGACGTATTAACAAAAACCAAACCTGCAGGCAAAGCCGAAAAAACTCCGGCACTTGCCCCTGCTGTAAAATGTGGAAATGGATTTGCCTCCCCATCGCAATAAGCTGTGGAATAGGTGAACGCAGCATCAGGAGAAGTCGTTATGGTAACGCTCACTGTACTGCTGGCCGGGCAGGTCCCATCTGTTAAATAAGTTACGTTATATGTTGCAAGCGCGCTGCTGCCTAAAGTAATCTTTCCCGACGACGCATTTAATGATAAACCAGCGGGAGAAGAAGTGAATAATCCCCCCGCAAGTCCGGAAATAACAGGACTTGGGTCCGATCCGGATTTACAGATAGTTGGAGAGGAATAACTGAAAGAAGGATTATCAGAAGGTATGATCGTAATTGCTATAGCAGCAGAGCTTACAGAAGTACAGCCATTACCATCTGTAACCAGAACAGAATCACGGCCGCCAACTGAAACAGAAATAGCAGAGGTAGTTGCTCCAGTACTCCACAAATAAGAACTTCCGGCACTGCAGGTAAGAGTCACTTTGCCACCGTTACAAAAAGAGGTCGGTCCGCCTGGAGTAATCGTAGCTGTTGGTAATGGGTTCACCGTTACATTTTGTGCTGCTGTGGCAGTATTTCCGCTACCATCCGTTACTGTCCATGTGACTACGGTTGTTCCTTCAGGGTAAGTACCGGAAGGATGATCATTACCAAAAGAAGCCACAGAGCAATTATCTGCAGTTACCGGAGTGCCCAATACCACCGTCTCCCCGACACAGACAAAAACATCTGCAGGGGCAGTAATGGTCGGATTAATGTGATCCTTTACAGTTACCGTTTGAGTTGCAGTCGCAGAGTTGCCGCTGCCATCCGTTGCCGTCCAGGTCACAGTGGTATTACCAAGGGGGAAAGCAGAAGGCGCATTATTTGTTAAACTTGCCACGGCACAATTGTCAGCAGCGTTGGGAAATCCCAATAAAACTCCGATTACAGTACATCCTGTGGAAATATTTACATTCACATTTGCAGGGGCAGTAATAGTCGGAGCAATATTATCAGTTACAGTCACCGTTTGATCTGCAGTGGCCGAATTTCCACTACCATCTATTACTGTCCAGGTAACCGTAGTATTTCCTAAAGGAAAGGCAGAGGGAGCATTATTAAATACAACGGCTACAGAGCAATTATCTGCTGTCACAGGTGTTCCCAATACAACTCCGGTTGCAGTGCATCCTGTATTGGTCGTCGCATTTACAGTTGCAGGAGCCGCAATGGTTGGGTTTATATTATCCGTTACCTTAACCATTTGAGTTGCAGTTGCCGTATTCCCGCTGCCATCCGTAACGGTCCAGGTCACGGTGGTGTTTCCCAAAGGAAAGGCAGATGGCGCATCATTGATGACATTTGCAACAGAACAATTATCCGCAGTAACAGGAGTACCCAAAGAAACACCGGTTGCAGTACATCCTGTATTTGTAAATACACTCACTGTTGCTGGCGCGGTGATGGTCGGATTAACATTATCCGTTACGGTAACTATTTGATTAGCAGTTGCTGTATTGCCACCTCCGTCCGTTACAGTCCAGATAACTGTTGTGTTTCCAAAAGGGAAAGCAGACGGAGCATTATTCGTCACATTTGCCACAGAACAATTATCAGCTGTTCCAGGGTTTCCCAATGAAACGCCGGTTGCAGTACATCCTGTATTTGTAAATGCATTTACAGTTGTAGGCGCAGTAATGGTCGGGTTAACATTATCAGTTACGGCAACTGTTTGAGTCGCGGTTGCTGTATTTCCGCTTCCGTCTGTTACTGTCCAGGTGACAGTTGTGTTGCCCAATGGATAAGTGCTTGATGCGTGATCATTTACCACACTTGCCACAGAACAATTATCAGCTGTCACAGGCGCTCCCAACGAAACACCGGTTGCAGTACATCCCGTATTTGTAAATGCGTTCACAATGGCGGGTGCCGAGATAGTCGGATTAACATTATCTGTTACAGTAACTGTTTGAGTCGCAGTTGCAGTATTACCGCTCTCGTCTGTTACCGTCCAGGTAACCGTTGTATTTCCCAAAGGAAAGGCAGAAAGAGCATTATTCGTCACACTTGCAACCGAACAATTATCTGCAGTAGCAGGAGTACCCAAAGAAACACCAGTTGCTGTACATCCTGTATTTGTAAATGCATTCACTGTTGACGGCGCAGTAATGGTCGGATTAACATTATCCGTTACGGTAACTGTTTGATTGGCAGTTGCAGTATTACCGCTTCCGTCCGTTACAGTCCAGTGGACAGTAGTATTTCCCAAAGGAAAAGTTGTTGATGCATAATCATTGACTACACTTGCTACAGAACAATTATCTGCTGTCACAGGCATTCCCAAAGAAACACCAGTTGCCGTACATCCCGTATTCGTAGTAGCGAATACTGTTGCAGGTGCTGTAATGGTTGGATTGACATTGTCTGTAATAGTTACTGAGAATGAACATGTTGGTGCCCCGCAGGTATTGGTTGCTGTAAGAGTTACTATGGTCACACCCAAATTAAAAGCAGAACCTGTCCCGGTTCCGGTTCCACTACCTGTGGTGACGCCACTTAAACTATAGCTAATTGCCGGGGCAGGCGAACCTGTAACAGCAGGTGCTGAATAATTCACAATTGCATTGCATGATCCGGCCGTTGTATTTGATATTTGGTCTGCAATGCAGGTAATAACCGGAAGTGTATTAACTGTAACTGCTATAGGCGCTGAGCTTGCAGAAGTACACCCATTAACATCCTTAATCGTCAGCGAATAGGAGCCTGTAGCAGAGGCTGTGATGGATGCCGTTGTTGGTCCGGTACTCCAGGAATAAGAATTACCGGCACTGGAAGTTAAAAGCACACCACCTCCCTGACAAAAAGTAGTAGATCCGTTGGGTGTAATAATGGGGGCACCCGGCAATGGATTGACCATAATCACTACTGCTGCAGAACTTAAAGAGGTACAACCATTTGCATCAGTCACCTGAACAGAATCACGTCCGGCTGCAAAAATCGGAATACCCTGCTGATTCGGATCTCCATTACTCCATATATAAGAGCTGCCTGCACTACATATTAAATCCACAAATCCACCCTGGCAGAAGGTGGTAGGACCATCGGGCGTGATTGTAGGTGTAGCTGGCAGGGGGAGAATGGAAGTTGAAACAGAAGTTACAGGAGATGCGCATCCAAACGAATTGGTGATAACCAGTGAATCCCAACCGGCTGTTTTTACATAAATGGAAGGGCTTGTCGCTCCGGTAGTCCATGTATAAGTAGTTCCTGCGCTGGAAGTTAAAAGTACGCTATCACCCTGACAGAATGTGGTCGAGCCGGTTGGTGTTATAGTGGGGGCTGCCGGTACCGGATTAACAGTTATGGTCATACTGCTTGAACAGGCGCCTGGTGTCACGCATCCACCCTCTCCTCTTGCATAATATGAGGTAGTGGAAGCAGGTGAAACAGAAATTGCAGTTCCGCTGCCAACACTTGTTGCTCCACAACTTCCGCTATACCATTGCCATTTTGTTGCACTGTTTTGTACCCCTGTCACTATACTCAGTATAGTACTCTGTGCGCCGCAATTGGTGGAAGATGAAGTGGCAAGTGTCGGAATGCCCGGATTTACGCAGGAAGGTACATATACCCACACTGCTCCTGCATTACTATTATCATCAGGGCCTCCTATTAAGGTAGTTGTTCCATCCGTTGAAATGGAAACGGAGGTCCCTTGTTCAGGAGCACCTACAGCACCAGTACCAATTAGTTGAGTTCCCTGCTGAGTCCATATTCCGCCAGACATGGTGAAAACCCATGCTGCCCCAATAAAACTATTATCATTAAATCCCCCTATAATTGCAGTACTTCCATCAGCTGAAATGGAAACAGAGGTCCCTTGCTTTGCAGAACCTGTTGCCCCAGTACCAGTTAATTTACTCCCTTGCTGTGCCCATGCTCCCGCTGAGCGTGTATAAACCCACGCCGCTCCTGCACCACCATTGTCAGAATGCCCTCCAACAAGAGCCGTATTGCCATCCGATGAAAGAGCCACAGCGTAGCCCTGATCCGCTGAACCCACAGCCCCGGTACCTACTAATTTACTTCCCTGCTGGGTCCAGACTCCACCTGAAAGGCTATACACCCAGGCAGCTCCTGCAAAACTATTATCCGCAAATCCCCCCGCAATTGCAGTAAACCCATCTGATGAAATAGCTACTGAATACCCTTGTTCTGCAGCCCCTACAGCTCCTGACCCAACTAATTTACTTCCCTGCTGCGACCATGTTATGCCATTGCGGACAAAAACCCAGACTGCCCCCGCGCTGCTATTATCATTTAATCCTCCCACGATAGCCGTATTCCCATCGGCTGAAATGGAAACAGCCTGGCCTTGATTCGCTGTACCTATTGCACCTGTTCCAACCAATCCAATCGCCTGCTGAGACCATGCGGTTCCTGATCTTGTGTAAATCCAGACTCCTGAATTGCTGCTGCCCACGATAGCAGTGTTCCCGTCAGCCGAAATGGAAACTGACCATCCAAAAAAAGTTGAAAAGGTAACCCCTGTTCCGACCAGTTTACTTCCCTGTTGGCTCCAGACTAAACCTGATCGTACATAAATCCATGCTGCACCTGTATTGGTATTATCAAAATATCCACCAACAATTGCAGTATTCCCATCTGATGAGATGGCAACAGAATAGCCCTTTTCTGCTGAGCCTACACCCCCCGTACCAACCAATTTGCTTCCCTGTTGCGCAACCGGATAAGGCGTAGCAGTAACTGAAAAATTACTGCCACTTAATGCATTGCCACCTGCAGTTGTAAGAGATAAATTGCCAGTTACCGCTCCTGGCATTACCAGGCACTCCAGTTTAGTTCCTGTATTTGATATCACAATAGCCGGTATTCCGCCGATAGTAAAAGAGGTGGGGCTTCCCAGATTGTAACCCATAACAGTCACCAACGTACCAGGCGCACCGCTGGAAGGACTGAAAGAATTAATTACAGGCGGGGCGATCGTATAAACCCAGGCCGCTCCTGCATTGCTGTTATCAAATGGTCCTCCTGCGATCAGCGTGGTTCCGTCAGCTGAAATGGAAATAGCATTTCCCTGACCTGCTAACCCTGTTGCTCCTGTACCTACCAGGTTATATGCCGATTGTTGCTGGGTTTCCTGTTGGGTCCAAACGGAGCCAAAACGAGTGAATACCCATACTGCTCCTTCTCCACTATTATTAGCTGGTCCACCCAGAACAGCAGTATTTCCGTTCGATGAAATGGAAACGGACCAGCCTTGCTGAGAAGCTCCAACGTTAAATGTCCCCGCCAGTTTATTTCCCTGTTGAGACCATACCGTACCTGACCGGGTATAAACCCAGGCAGCTCCCGCACCTCCATCATTATAGCCACCCGAGATTGCAGTATTGCCATCAGATGAAATAGAAACGGAAAAACCCTGACGAGCAGCACCTGTTGCCCCCGTTCCCACCAGTTTATTTCCCTGCTGCGACCATACTGTTCCTGACCACGTATAAATCCAAACGGCTCCTACATCAATATTATCAGCATATCCCCCTGTTATAAGTGTATTCCCATCGGATGAAAGGGCAATAGCGTAACCTTGAAGTGCATTGCCAACAGCTCCTGTTCCCACCAATTTAGTACCCTGCTGAGACCACACTCCTGCTGTGCAGGTATAAACCCAAATTGCGCCCTGATTGGCATTGTCATAGCAACCACCTGCCACAGCTGTATTACCATCCGCTGAAATGGAAACAGATACCCCTTGCTGTGCTGCACCCGTAGCTCCCGTACCTGTTAATTTGCTTCCTTGCTGGGTCCATACCCCTCCGGAACGGGTAAAAATCCAAACAGCTCCTGCGTTACTATTATCACCTGGGGCACCAATGATAGCTGTATTTCCATCTGCTGAAATGGAAACAGAAGCTCCCTGCTGTGCCGCTCCCACGGCTCCTGCTCCAACTAATTTAGTTCCCTGCTGCGACCAAGCGTTCCCGGATCTGGTATAAATCCAGGCCGCGCCTGTATTACTATTGTCAGCATATCCTCCTAAGATTGCAGTGTTACCATCTGCCGAAATGGAAACAGAATAACCCTGGGACGCAGAGCCCGTGGCACCGCTTCCAACCAATTTACTACCTTGTTGAATAGATGGATAAGGTGTTGTTATAACTGTAAAACTACTGACACTAATTGCAGTACCGTTCGCCGTAGTAATGGATATGGACCCTGTTAAAGCAGAAGACATTACCACGCCCACCAATTGGCTGCCGGTATTTGATTCCACTATGGCTGTAGCTCCTCCAATTGTAAAAGCTGTCGGGCTTCCAAGGTTGGTACCTGATATAGTAACCACTGTACCTGGGGCCCCGCTTGAGGGATTGAACGAAGTTATAGTTGGAGTTTGGGCATGCAACGCATTAGGAAAAAAGGCAAATGCGGCAAGTACTAATACTATTAAAACCCCTGCCCTGTTTCCCCTTTGGAATCCAGATTGTTTTGTACATTTTTTCATCGAATCGAATTTAAATGGAGGACAAAATGGAAAATAAAATTTCAAGACAAATTTATGCGATTTATCGGCAAAGTCAATCATTGAACCGACAATTAAAACGGTATCGAACCATAGAGCAGACTTAGGCCAGTTCTTAGCCAACCTGCATAAAAATTAACCAAATAGATTAACTACCCCCCAATCCGGATCATACTCCGGTTCTCAATATTATTCGCATCTTCATCTGTTGTTTTTCCTGTGCTTAGAAACCCGCTTTTGGCGGGTTTCTCAAAATCTTTCCTTCCCCCCAGTTCCTTTTTCTTGCCCAGAACACAATCCATAATCAATTGCTCAATAATCTCTCCCCTTCTCCATGGCCCTAGCAAATCCACTTCCCCTTGAGAGAACAAGCAATTCTTCATCTTCCCGTCCGCGGTCAACCTTAAGCGGTTGCAACCACCACAAAAGGGCTCAGTCACTGTCGTAATAAAAGCAAAGGTCCCCACATGCCCCTTCACCTTATATTTCTTCGCCGTATCAGAAGGTGCATCCGTTAATTTTTCCAACGCATTCCCGGCAGCAATCAAGGCTAGCATTTCGGCATAAGAAAACACCTTACTACGTTCCCATGCATTCCCCGCAAAAGGCATAAACTCAATAAAACGCACCTCTAACGGAAAGTCTTTTGTCCAGGCAATAAAATCCAATAGGACGTGCTCATTCACGCCCCTCACCACGACCATGTTTAACCTCACCTTAAAATCATTCGCAAGCAGCAATTGAATATTCTCCACTATTTTATTAAACTCTCCCCGCTGAGTAATCGCCAGAAACTCTTCCGCATTTAGTGTATCCAGACTTACATTCACTGAACGAATTCCTGTACGCTTAAAAACTCCGACAAATTTATGCACCAACACACCATTGGTAGAAACCGCCAGCTCAACAGGCAAATCAGCCAAGCCCTCCATTATCCGGGCGGCATCAAGCCTCACCAATGGTTCACCACCCGTCAGGCGTATTTTCTTCACCCCCAGATTCACAAACACACCCGCAATTCCTAAAATCTCATCCACCTGCATAAGTTTCGCAGAAGCAGTAGTCATCACTTTTTCATCCGGCATACAATACCTGCAACGCAGATTACAGGCATCCGTCAGCGAAATGCGCAAATAATCATGTTTGCGTCCAAATGTATCGTATAGTCGATCGGGAAGCATCCTTTCAGAGAATTTAATAAATGTGAATATAATTATAAATTCGGTGTTTTTGTTTATAGCCTTATTTGCGGCTCACGCCGGCCCGCCCATTTAGGAACCGTATTAAACCCTGCTAAAAAACGAGTATCTTTAAATATGATTGGTTACCGGTTTTCCAAATACAACGCACCTTTACAAACCCCTTTTGAACAACTGTTTGATATTTTCAAGCAGCTGATTACTTATACCAGCGGGGATGTGGATGAGGCGATCAATTGGCTGACTGAACTGGACAAGGAATATAAACTCACGACTCCTGAATATAGTATCGAAGATTTCATTCAGGAGATGAAGGACAAGGGTTACCTGAGAGAAGAAGTAGAGAGTTCTGGCGGAATGAAGATCACCAAAAAAACAGAACAAGCCATCCGGCAACAGGCGCTCGACAAAGTGTTCGGTAAACTGAAGAAGGGCCGCAAAGGCAATCACTCCACAAAATTTACCGGAACAGGAGAAGAGAACAGTGTTGATTCCAGGCCTTTCCGTTTCGGAGATTCACTCGACCAGATTTCCATGCTGGAGTCCATGAAAAATGCACAGATCAATAATGGTATTGGGGATTTCAGGATCACAGAAAACGATCTGGAGGTGAAAGAAACAGAACACAAGTCGCAAACCTCCACGGTTCTTATGATCGACATTTCGCATTCCATGATCCTTTATGGAGAGGACAGGATTACCCCAGCCAAGAACGTGGCGATGGCGCTGGCAGAACTTATCAAGCGCAAGTACCCAAAGGACACACTTGATATAATTGTTTTTGGCGACGATGCCTGGAAGATAGAAGTGAAGGATCTGCCTTTCCTCCAGGTAGGCCCCTATCATACAAATACTGTTGCAGGATTGGAACTTGCTATGGACTTGCTGAGACGAAGAAAAAATGCCAACAAACAGATTTTCATGATCACGGATGGTAAACCAACCTGCCTGAAAGAACATGGAAGCTATTATAAAAACAGCTTCGGGCTGGATGCGAAAATTATCAATAAGTGCCTGAATCTTGCCAGAAGTTGCAGGCGCCTGAAGATTCCAATCACCACTTTTATGGTGGCCAGCGACCCCTACCTTCAGGAATTTGTACGGGATTTTACAGAAGCCAATGCAGGTAAGGCTTTTTACACTTCCTTGCAGGGACTTGGAGAATTTATTTTTGAAGATTTTGAACGAAATAAAAAGAGAAAAATAAAATGAGCAGGGCAAAGACATTAGGTGAACTTAAAAAGTCGGGTTATAAAAGTAAATCCATCAAGGATGAACTGAGGGACAACCTGATTGAAAAAATTAAAAAAAAGGAAACAATTTTCAAGGGTATTATTGGATTCGAAGATACCGTCATCCCCGAAATTGAAAGAGCTTTGTTGTCAAGGCACAATATGAATCTGCTTGGCCTCAGAGGGCAGGCCAAGACAAGAATTGCCCGACAACTGATTGAATTCCTGGATGAGTATATACCTGTTGTAGAAGGATCTGAACTGAATGACGATCCCTTGAATCCTGTTTCAGATTTTGCAAAAAGAGAAATTGAAAGACTTTCTGATAGCACTCCCATTACCTGGCTGCACCGCTCTGACCGTTATGTGGAAAAACTGGCAACCCCGGATGTTTCCATCGCCGACCTGATTGGAGATGTGGATCCGATCAAAGCTGCCAATCTGAAACTGAGTTATGCGGACGAACGGGTGATACATTACGGTATTATTCCCCGCAGTAACCGCTGCATTTTTGTGATCAACGAATTGCCGGATCTGCAGCCAAGGATACAGGTGGCCTTGTTTAATATTTTGCAGGAAGGAGATATTCAGATCAGAGGATTTAAACTCCGGATTCTCCTGGATATGGAATTTGTTTTTACCGCAAATCCAGAGGATTATACCAACAGAGGAAGCATAGTTACACCTTTGAAAGACCGGATAGGGAGTCAGATATTGACCCATTACCCTAAAAGCATAGCACTGTCTAAAAAAATCACCCTGCAGGAAGCAAATATCAATCAGCAGCAAAGGGACCAGGTTGAGGTGACGGACCTTATAGCAACGTTAATCGAACAGGTAGCATTCGAGGCAAGGGAAAGTGAATACGTTGATTCCAAAAGTGGCGTTTCCGCCCGGCTGACCATCTCAGCTTACGAGAATTTGGTGAGTACCGCTGAACGCCGTATGCTGCTGAATGGTGAAAAGAAAACCACCGCCAGAATCTCCGACCTGAACGGCATCATCCCGGCAGTAAATGGTAAGATTGAGCTGGTATATGAAGGAGAGAATGAAGGGGCCGGAATGGTTGCAAAGATTTTACTTGGAAAAGCCATACGCAATGAATTTCTAAAGTATTTTCCCGATCCGGGTAAGTTAAAGAAGAAAAAAGAGGCAAGCCCTTACCAGGTGATTGTTGACTGGTTTGCCGAAGGACATGTGGTGGACCATCTTATGCTGGAGGATGAAAAGACCTACGCAAAGGGTCTTGAAGCAATCCCGGGATTATCAGCTCTGGTTGAAAAGTTTATGCCCGCTCAGAAACGGAACGAAAAACTGGCAGGTATGGAGTTTGTGCTTTTCGCCATGGCAGAACATTCCCTGATTGGAAAATCTGACCTGATCAGCGGAGTGCAGTTTAAAGACTTGATGGGAACGATGCTTTCTGATAAGTTTACCGGTAGTGATTAACAGTAAATTCCACCCCATAAGATTGAATCAAACAGCCCTCATTTTACTCCTCCTATTCCTTGTCGCCTTCTTCTATTCCACAGTAGGCCATGGAGGAGCAAGTGGCTATATAGCAGTCCTAACACTAATCGGCATCAGCCCCCTGCTAATAAAACCCTCTGCTTTACTTTTAAATATCTTCGTAGCCTCCATAGCCTTTTTCCACTACTACCGAGGCGGACACTTTCGCTGGAAACTATTTTATCCATTTGCCCTCTTATCTATTCCCATGGCCTGGCTTGGCACTTTTGTAGCATTGGATCCCATCTGGTACAAGCGAATTTTGGGAATATGTCTGATATTCGCTGTACTTCGAATTGCAGGACTATTCAACAGAAAAGAAATCTCAACCACAACTCCGGTGCCAATATTAGCAGGTCTCCTAATTGGCGCAGCATTGGGTTGCATAAGCGGAATGATTGGCATAGGAGGAGGAATTATTTTAAGTCCGATCATTTTGCTTTTCCGGTGGGGTAACCTCAAAGAAACAGCAGCTGTATCCGCATTATTTATACTCGTCAATTCCATTTCAGGTATGGCCGGAATGTGGAAACAGGAAATAGTCTGGCCAACACACATTTTAGTTTGGCTTGGTGCAGCTATTATAGGAGGCTTTGTTGGATCCTGGTGGGGAAGCAGGAAAGCTCAGAACAATACCCTGAAAAACATACTCGCATCTGCATTACTTCTTGCAGCCCTGAAACTTATTTTTGCCTGACCTGAGCCTTAACCTTAGATTTGTTCACCATCCTGTAACAAAGAAACGCAAACAAAGGAGCAGCTGCCACATCTACCGCATAATGCACATGCTGCACCAACACAAAAACAGCAACCAACACAGTAGCGACAATAAAATAATATTTCAAAGGACGCCAGGGCATGGTAAAGCAAAGCAAACACATGGTCGAAACATGACCCGAAAAAAACAAATCCTTGGTAATAACAGAGCCCTGATAAAATAATTTACCCACAAAAGGATCAACTAAAGGAATCAATGCCCGATCAGGCTCCAGAACAATCAGGAACATACAGATAACTCTCACCACAAATAATAATGTATAAGCCTGCAGACATTTTAAAAAAAGCAGAGGGTGAACACTCAGGTAAACAATTGCCAGAAAAACCACAGAATAAATCAACAAAAAAACAGGAACGGACATGTCGTAGGCCGGTACCTGATTCAATACCCAATCGTTCAGCCTGTACCCCGATCTTGCCTGAATAAAATTGAAAAATGGAGAAACGAATGCCAAAACAGGAATAAGCAGGACAAGTGTGCATATGCTTTGCAGCCTGAAAGACCTCTCAGCCCATGCCAGTTTCCAATTTAATTTAAACATGTGCAAATTTAAAGTAATTTTCCGCTGCATATGATTACAGTAGAACAAGCCAAATCAATTCTCCTCCAAAATATCCCTGTTCTGACAGAAAAGGTAGAGGTAAAAATTGCAGAAGCACTTGGATACAGGCTGGCAGAAGATATTTATGCAACGCTCAATCTTCCTCCATTTGATCAGAGTAATGTAGATGGCTATGCTATAAGATTTGCCTCGGGCCAGCAAATCCCAGCAAGCAAGCAGCAATTTCTTGCCTACAAAGTCATTGCTGAAATAAAAGCCGGTGATTCAACAAACCTGAAACTCGAAGCAGGAGAAGCGGCAAGAATATTCACAGGAGCAATGGTCCCGGAAGCCAGTGATGCCATCATTATGCAAGAACATATCACCCGCAACGGAAACCTAATCACCAGTAACGAACTTCTTCCCAAAGCAGGGGAACAAATACGTAAGGAAGGAGCTCAAATCAAAGAGGGAGAACTGGCTCTTGACAAAGGCACTTTACTCAATCCATCCGTTATTGGCTTTTTAGCAGCACTGAGCTTACAAAAAGTTACTGTTTTCAAAAAACCATCCGTTTCTCTTATTATTACTGGAAACGAGTTTCAGGAGAGCAACACAACCAATTTAGCACCTGGTAAAATCTACGAATCCAATTCTGCCACACTTCATTCCGCGCTAATCTCAATGGGCCTAACCCTAAACAGCATCCATTTTGTAAAAGACGACAAAAAAGCACTGGAGCAAACTATCAATGATGCCTTACCCGGCGCCGACCTGCTTCTTATATCCGGAGGAATCTCTGTAGGCGAATATGATTTTGTAAAAGAAGCATTAATGGATAATGGCATAACCACCCTGTTTCATAAAATCGCTCAAAAACCTGGCAAACCCCTGTACTTTGGAAAAAATAAAACCACATTCGTTTTTGGCTTACCAGGCAACCCGGCATCCGCACTTACTTGTTTTTACCAATATGTTTACCCTGCATTAAGGAAAATGCAAGGCCATTCAACCCTGTTTTTGAAAACCCTGCAACTTCAAGCTCTAAAAGATATTTCAAAAAAAACAGGTCTGGCCCACTTCTTAAAAGCACAAATAAAAACAGATGGCGTGCTTCCCTTGCAAGGGCAGGAATCATTTATCATGAAATCTTTTGCAGAAGCCGGAGCATTCCTATATTTACCAAAGGAAAAAGAAAGTGTTCATGCAGGCGAAATGGTAGAAGTGCATTTATTGCCGGAGAGTTGACGAAAAGGATAATATTAGAAGGCGTTATTTATACCAAGCGATGTTAGAGTTAAAAATTAAATGATCGAACTAACAGTTTTGTTTTTCGGAGAACTTGCTGAATTAGCAGCAACGAAAGAAACTACCCTTTCGAATATAAAAGACACAAGCGCATTAAACGATACAAGCACATTAGTCGATTACATACATGAAAATTACCCTCGCTTAAGAAACAAAACATTCAACCTGGCCTTGAACCGGGAAATAATCACAGAAAAACGATTGGTTAAAAACGGAGACGAAATAGCCTTACTCCCCCCCTACGCAGGAGGATAAAGCTTAAATTAGTTTATATGGAAAACGATCAGCTTAAAACCCAACATTTAAAACCCAACAAGGTTTTAAAAAAATTCCTCCAACATGGTCCAATCTCCCCTCAATTCATAGCCGACTCCATTTCCAAACACAGCAGCAAAACAAACATTGGTGCGCATACAATTTTTCTTGGGCAAGTCCGGAAAGATAAAATAGAAACCAACGAAGTCCAGGCTATAGAATATTCCGCCTACGAAGAAATGGCAGAACAGGAAATCCACAAGCTCCGGGAAGAAGCCATCAGCAAATACCAGCTTAGTTGCCTCCATATCCATCACAGCCTCGGCAACGTGAATGCAGGAGAAATATCCCTTTTCGTATTTGTCTCAGCTCCACACCGTACAAACGTATTCACAGCTTGTTCTGACGTAGTGGAACAAATCAAAAATAAAGTCCCCATCTGGGGCAAAGAAATTCTTGCCAACGGGACCCATATCTGGAAAACAAATAAAACAAATGGTTGACATTACTCACAAATCCAGCACATTACGTCAGGCCATCGCTCAGGCCATTGTAAAAGTCAGTCAGCAAAAAACCATTGATGCTGTCCTCAGCAAAACCGTACCCAAAGGCGATGTCTTTGAAATGGCCAAAACTGCGGGTCTTTTCGCAGTAAAAAAAACCCCAGAACTCATTCCCGATTGTCATCCATTGCCCATAGAATTCACCGCAGTTCGGTTCCGGGTAAAAGACCTTGAAATACACATTGAACTTGAAGTAAAAACCATCTACAAAACAGGAGTCGAAGTAGAAGCCATGCATGGTGTATCTATAGTCGCGCTAACTATATACGACATGCTCAAGCCCATAGATAAAGGGATAGAAATAACCAACATAAAACTTCTGGAGAAAAAAGGAGGCAAATCAGATTTTATTTCAGATAACAAAAAAGCTAGTCCGGAAATCAATCACAAATACGATTCAAACAACACAAATTTAAAATCCGCAGTAGTTGTAATCTCTGACTCCGTCTCAGCAGAAAAAACGGAAGACCTAAGCGGCAAACTCATAATCGAACAGCTTAAAAAGTATCACTTCAACAATACCGCTTACCACATTGTCCCCGATGAAATCACAGCAATACAAACTAAAATCAAACAACTCTGCCTGGAAAAAGCTAACCTGATCATTACCACAGGAGGCACCGGCCTTTCGCTCCGCGACATAACACCTGAAGCCATACGCCCATTACTCGATCAGGAAATTCCAGGAATAATGGAAGCTTCAAGAGTATACGGACAGAGCAGAACACCTTACGCAATGCTTTCCAGAGGAATAGCAGGGTTTGCCGGCAACACCTTAATCCTTACGCTACCTGGCTCAGTCAGAGCAGTCGGAGAATCAATGAATTCCTTATTCCCTCAAATTCTACATATATTTAAAGTAAGAGAAGGCCACAGGCATCAGGATTAGCTTTAAAATCACAAAAAAATCCGTATCATTAAGAACTAAAGATTATAAAAAAATTATCCCAATGAAAAAACTTCTATTCCTCGCACTTCTCCTGCCTGCAATAACCTTTAGCCAGCTCACCATCAACATTACCTACGCCTATAACCTGACACCCCTGACAGACACTCTCTTCCTCGCCGGAACTTTTAATGCATGGCTGCAAAACAGCCCTGCCTACGAATTCAAGCGCACAGGTTTCAATGTTTTCTCAATTACTTTCAGTCCTCCTGCGGGAGCCATACAATACAAAGTAACAAGAGGAACCTGGGCAACAGTCGAATCCGATTCTTTAGGCGGCACGATTTCCAACAGAACCTATACCTATTCAGGAAGCCCTTCGACTGTAAACATTAAAATCCCCGGCTGGACAGACATAGGAGGAAAAGGGCAAACCACAGCCGCTGCCAATGTTCACCTGCTCACCATGCATTTTCCCATGCCCCAACTCAGCAGTACCCGAAGAATCTGGGTTTACCTTCCGCCAGACTATCTTACTTCTTCCAAAAAATACCCGGTGCTCTATATGCACGATGGCCAAAATCTATTTGACACCTATACTTCTTTTAGCGGAGAATGGCAGGTAGACGAATCTCTGAATACCCTGTTCACACAAGGAGATTATGGGATAATCGTAGTAGGAATAGACAATGGACCAAACCGGATAGGTGAATATTCCCCCTGGATAAACAGTGCTTATGGAGGCGGACAGGGTGCTCAGTACGTTAGCTGGATGGTCAGCAACCTCAAGCCTTATATTGACAGTGTATTCCGAACCAACTCTACACCTAAATACACCGGAATAATGGGGAGTTCCATGGGCGGGTTAATTTCACAATACGGAGGAATACAATTTCAAAATACCTGGAAAAAAGTCGGGCTTTTATCGCCCTCCTTCTGGTTTGCCGACTCCATATTTGTACAGGAACACAACATAGGAGTTCAAAAAGACATGAAATTTTACTTCGAATCGGGCAGCAACGAAGACTCTACAATGGTACCGCTAATGGTCGCAATGAAAGACAGCCTGCTCAAAGGTGGATTAGACACCTCCAGAGTCCGTCTGCGCACTTATCTCAATGGACAGCACGCCGAAGCCTATTGGGCGCTCTACTTTCCCATTGCTTATCAATACCTGTTTGCTAATCTCAATATTGGCACTGGCATGGACGAGGAGGCGACCACAACAAATACCACATTTGATCTTTTCCCAAACCCCACAAACGATCAACTATTTTTTCAGATTGGATCCGGCGAAAGCCTCTGGAATATACAATTACTGAATAGTAACGGAGACATTTTGCATCAGCAAAAAATAAAAGACAAAGGATTTTTAAATACGGGTCATCTCCCTGCAGGGATCTATTTCCTGAAAGGACAAGACACAAAAGGAAATTTTGCAAACAAGAAGTTCATCATAGAACATTAAGTATGTGTGGAATAATAGCCGTATTCACCTCAAAAGGCAGCTCCAAAGAATTTAGGGCCGGCGTACTTGAAATGTCAAAAAAAATCCGGCACCGGGGTCCGGACTGGTCAGGCATATACAGTGACGACAAAGTCATTCTTACCCACGAACGGCTCGCCATCGTTGACCCGGAATCAGGGCAGCAACCTTTATTCAGCGAAGACAAACAACTCATACTTGCAGTAAATGGTGAAATTTATAATCACAAAGAATTAAGAAAAGATTTAATTGATTATCCTTTCCAGACACATTCCGATTGCGAAGTAATCTTAGCTCTTTACCGAAAAAAAGGAATTCATTTTATAGAAGACCTCAATGGGATCTTCGCTTTTGCATTATACGACAAGGAAAAAAATACCTATCTGATCGCCCGGGACCACATGGGTATCATCCCCTTATACATGGGATGGGACAAGGCAGATAATTTTTATGTTGCTTCCGAACTAAAAGCCCTCGAAGGGCATTGTACAAAAATAAAAGAATTCCCCCCAGGGCATTACCTTCACAGCACAGAAGGACAGGAAGCAAAACTCTGGTACAGGCGCGATTGGATGAATTATGAAAATGTAAAAGACAATATCTCCGATACTTCCCAATTAAAAAAAGCCCTCGAAGATGCTGTACACAGGCAGTTAATGTCCGACGTACCCTATGGAGTATTGCTCTCAGGAGGCCTGGACTCTTCCATCATAGCTGCCATCACAAAAAAATTCGCACCTAACCGCATTGAATCGGGTGACCAGCAGCAGGCATGGTATCCGCGCTTACATTCTTTTGCAATAGGGTTAACCGGATCACCCGACCTGGAAGCCGCACGCAAAGCGGCTGCCCACATAGGCTCCGTCCATCATGAAATCCACTTCACAATTCAGGAAGGCCTCGATGCCATACGCGACGTCATCTATCACCTCGAAACCTATGACGTAACAACCATCCGGGCCTCCACGCCCATGTATCTGCTGGCAAGAGTCATCAAATCAATGGGAATAAAAATGGTCTTATCCGGAGAAGGCGCAGATGAAATCTTTGGAGGCTACCTCTATTTTCACAAAGCACCAACGCCTCAGGCATTTCACGAAGAAACCCTTCGCAAGCTAAGCAAACTACATTTATACGACTGCCTGCGTGCCAACAAATCCCTTGCCGCCTGGGGCATTGAAGGACGCGTTCCCTTCCTCGACAAAGAATTCATGGACACAGCCATGCGTTTGAATCCAAAGGACAAAATGGCCGGCAACGGAAAAATTGAAAAATGGATACTGCGGAAAACCTTCGAAGACTATTTACCGGAAAGCATTGCCTGGAGACAAAAAGAACAATTCTCCGATGGAGTTGGTTACAGCTGGATAGACACACTAAAGGCCGTTGCCACGGAAGAAATTAGCGACGATCAATTAAAAAACGCAGCATCCCGCTTTCCCATACATCCTCCCATGTCCAAAGAAGAATACCGGTACCGCAGCATTTTTAGCGAACTATTCCCCTCTGACTCAGCAGCCCTCTGTGTACCCTCTGTAAAATCAGTTGCCTGCAGCACACCCGAAGCACTGGCCTGGGATGCATCCTTTCAAAATGCAAATGACCCCTCAGGAAGAGCAGTTAAAACAGTACACAACGACAGCTACAAATAAAACTTATCTCGCTATCACCAGACGCATATTCGTTCTTCCTCCACTGCCACTGATACATACATCATACATACCATCCGCAACAACTCCTGCATCTATCACTGACCTGCCCGGCACAATATACTGACTAAGCACCAATTTTCCGGTTACATCAAACAACTGAAGCAATTGTTTCTCAGCAGCGGAAGACTCAACGACAAACATTCCTCCGTTTGGATTCGGGTAAACTACCACCTTGTAATTGCTTCCCACAGGATTAATACCTGTACAGATATTTACGACTACAACAGCTGCAACGGAGCTTGCGGAAGTACAGCCATTTCCATCCGTAACTTCAACCGAATCCCGCCCGGAAACAGAAACCGTAATAGCCTGTGTTACATCTCCCGTACTCCACAAATAAGAAGAACCGGAGCTGGAAGTCAATAGTACATCTCCACCCTGACAGAAAGTAGTCGGGCCACCGGGGGTAATCGTAGCAGTCGGCAAAGCGTTGACGGTTACCTGTTGCGTAGCAGTTGCTGTATTGCCACTCCCATCCGTCACAGTCCAGATTACAGGAGTCGCACCAACAGGATAAGTGCCGGACAAATGGTTATTCGTAACGGAAGCAACCGAACAATTATCTGAGGTTACCGGAGTACCCAAGCTAATAGATGTACCTGAACAAACCACCACATCAGCTGGCGCAGTAATACTTGGATTAATATTATCCGAAACTGTCACAGTAAATGAACAATTAACTGCTCCACAGGAATTGCTTGCCGAAAGCGTTACAGTAGTAACTCCTAAATTAAAAATTGAACCGCTCCCATCTCCGCCTCCCGCTCCGGTAGTTACACCGCTGAAAATATAGCTCAAAGTTGGGACCGGCGCCCCGCCAAAAGCAGATGCACCATAGGTAACAACAGCAGAACACAATCCAGCAGACGTATTACCGGTCTGATTCCCAATACAGGCAATGGTCGGGGCATTTACTGTTATAGTCCCGGAAGCGCTGACCTGAGGGCTACAAGACCCTCCTTTAGATGTAACCGTATACGTATATATTCCCCCAACTGTCGGAGTACCGCTGATCGTAAATGTCCCGGAGTTATATACACCGATTACCCCTGGAGGTAAACCAGTAACACCTGCACCGGTGGCAGTTCCGCCAACAGAATAAATAACCGGATCAATTGCGCTGTTAAAGCAAACGGTCTGACCTGTTGTTCCAGGGTCAGATGACAAACTGAGTACATTAAAAAAGTTGCCATTGGTCTTATAAATACTCGCCTGTTGCGTAAAGGGATAAGCCCCCGTCCACCCGGTACCTGCATCATAAAATGCAAAACAATAATGACTCAGTGTATCCAATTGAGCCCAGGTAGCACCATCATCCGAACTATAGGAAGAAATTTTACCTGTTCCGGAAGTGCTCCCAGTTAAATAAAATCCGGGTCTGGAAGCAGATTTCTTTACATAAATAAAACTTTCACCATCAGAAGTAGCGGCCCAGGATCCGGCCGACGTAAACGTATTCCAGGTCAAACCGCCATCCGTAGTTCTCATAATGTTACCCGATCCTGCCCCAACTACAATACCATTTAAGGAATCCCTGAAGGCGATTGTAATAACATCAACAGAAGAGGCGAAAGGTGCAGAAACAGTCCAGGTCAATCCCTTATCAGCAGTTTTCAATACCCTGCCCTCCGTAGTACCGCACCAGACAGTATTGTTAAAAACACAATCAACACCTGTTAAACCCGTTTCCCCCCCAAGCGGAGCAGGAATATTTGCAGTAGGTACTACAGTCCAGCTATTTCCCGAATTTGTACTGGTATATATTTCAAAACTCCCGCTAACCGGATCACCCAGGCAAAAACCGGTTTTCCCATCATAGAAATGTACAACATCCGGAAAAGAAGTCGAAGACTTATAAATGGTATTATCCGGAACAGACCAGGTTAATCCTCCGTCAAACGTCCTGAAAATATCCCCTCCGGCTGCACTCGTTAAAAACATACAAGCCCAGGCCGTGTCCTTATTAACAGCAGACAAATTCGAATAATTATACCCGGAAGAACCCGTAACAGTACCATTGGTCCAGGTCGTCCCGCCATTCGTTGTATTCGTAAATTCATTAATATTTGTAGTGGCCCATACAACAGTCGGACTGATCACCAATAGCTGATAAATATATTTGTCTATTCCTGTGATATTGGAATTCTGTAAAATCCAGGGCGCCGGAAGCTGAACATAAGGCAATGTATCAACAGTCAGAATACCGTTAATGGTTCCCTGAGAAGCACATCCTCCACCGGTAGAAGTGACCGTATAATTAAATACACCGCTCACCGAAGGCGTTCCGCTGATGGTAAAGACACCGGCATTATACACACCGCTAACACCCAAAGGCAACCCTGTTACAGTCGCTCCGCTGGCAGGAACTCCGATTGAATAGGCAATACCCGAAATAGCAGTATGGGTACATACATTTTGATTGTCCGTTCCGGTTGCAGAGGAAAGACTGACAGAGGGCACCGCATTTACAGTAATGGTAATACTTGCGCAAACACCAGGCGTTACGCAGCCTCCTTCTCCTCTGGCATAGTAAGTAGTAGTCACCGCAGGAGAAACACTAATTGAAGTTCCGCTCCCAACACTCGTTCCACCGCAACTACCGCTATACCATTGCCAGTTGGTAGCGCTGTTCAGTATTCCCGAGACAACATTAAGCGTAGTGCTTTGCGCTCCGCAATTGACCGAGGAAGAAGTGCTCAGAACAGGAGTAGTGGGAACTGTACAGGCAATGAATACCCACGCAGCACCGGCATTCGTATTATCAATATCTCCGCCCAAGATGGCATTGTTTCCATCCGTTGAAAGAGAAACAGACCAGCCCTGTCTTGCAGAACCTACAGCCCCTGTACCAACGAGATTTGTCCCCTCCTGGTTCCAGACACCGGCTGAAAAATTATAAACCCAGGTAGCACCCTGAAGACCATTGTTCACGTACCCCCCCACTATAGCAGTAGTTCCATCAGCTGAAATGGATACAGCAGATCCCTGAAAAGCAGCAGCTGTGCCACCGGTACCTGTCAATTTAGTTCCTACCTGAGCCCATGCACCGGCAGATCGGCTGTAAATCCATGCGGCCCCCGCGTCGCTGTTATCTTCATCCCCTCCAACAATCGCAAAATTCCCATCCGCTGAAAGAGCGACCGAATATCCTTGTAAGGCAGCACCCGTAGCACCTGTACCAACCAATTTACTTCCTTGCTGTGACCACACTCCGGCTGTAACCGTGTAAATCCACACTGCACCGGCACTGCTGTTATCCGTAGTTCCACCGCCTATCACCGTTTTCCCATCAGCGGAAACAGAAACAGAATAACCCAGACCGGCATTACCAGTTGCTCCTGTACCCACCAGTTTACTTCCTTGTTGCGCCCATGCTCCGGCGGATCGGGTAAAAATCCAGATAGCCCCACTACCACTGTTATCAGAATAGCCTCCAACAACTGCCGTATTTCCATCCGCTGAAATCGAAACAGAAGCACCCTGAGTCGCATTACCTGTAGCTCCCGAACCCACCAGTTTAGCACCCTGTTGGGCCCATACTCCTGCAGAGCGGGTATAAACCCATGCGGCTCCGGCACCGCTGTTATCATCATATCCACCCACAATAGCCGTATTCCCATCTGCAGAAATGGAAACAGAAGCACCTTGGAATGCAGCACCTATTGCTCCTGAACCTACCAATTTGCTACCCTGCTGAGCCCAGGCTCCGGCAGAACGCACATAAATCCAGGCAGCTCCTGTACCACTTGCATCTTCATATCCACCCACAATAGCGGTATTCCCATCAGCTGAAATGGAAACACTCTGACCCTGATAGGCTCCTCCGGAAGCCCCGGAACCCACCAGTTTGCTTCCCTGTTGCAAACCCGGAAATGGCGTAGGGACAACAATAAAATCACCACCGGTTGTAGCAACACCACCGGCAGTAGTAAGCGACACAGTACCTGTTACAGCACCCGGCATCACCAGCCCGACCAATTGAGTTCCCGTATTTGAAATTACAATAGCAGCAGCGCCCCCGACAGAAAAAGCAGTAAGGCCTCCCATATTTGTTCCGTTCACAGTAATCAAAGTGCCCGGAGGCCCGTCAGCCGGACTAAATGAAGTAATGGTCGGGGATATTCCACCAAACACACTCGTTGAAAACAAACCACGGCCGTGAGTAGCAGCAATAACTTCATTATCCGCAGCCCTCCGCTTAAGCATATACACCCTCACATTTGCCAACCCATTATCATTTGAAACCCACACAGGGGAAGCAACCGTCACATCCGACGTTGACCATATACCTACTTCAGTAGCAAGATACACTTCTGTAAAATTATTTGGATTATACATGGCCCAGCGCACAGGCATATCCGGAAGATTACCCTCTTCATTTGCCCAGGAAGTTCCGCCATTGGTAGTTCTCCAGACAGACACAACACCAAAATTGGAAAACGTAACCAGTAAATCCTGTTCAGAAGCACCAAGCTCAACACAGGAAATACTTCCCGAAGGAAAGGAAGCCCCACCGATACTTGCCACGGAAGGAACAGCACCCGTCTGTGCATTACTCACTTTAAATAACACTCCATTGGTAGTACCCACAAATAAAGTCGTTGTTCCAGAAGGAGCATAAGGAGAAACCCGGATAACAGAAGCGGGTGAGGTCATGCCGGTAATCATGAATTTTTCAACAGGACCCGGAGTACTCGCCAGACCCGTAATTCGTTCCAGTGAATCAGTAGAGTAAGCAGAATAAAGGATATGGTTCGCATCATCATAATCAGCAGGATTAATAAAACTCCCGCTTTTCTGATCGTTATTAATCGTTGAAAAATTTGCTCCGCCGTCACTGGACCAGTAATAGGTATTATAAACGTAGGCACTCACCTGATAAGTTGGATTTGTCTGATCAATAAAACAAAGTGCTCCATCCCCTCCTGTAGGCTCAGTAGTAGCATTCATGCCTGCTGAACTAAACTCCTGAGTACCATTATCCTGGGCCCCTGCCAGAAAATAATTTTGTCCCGAAGCCGGATGAATCGCGCAGGAATAAAACTGAGTTACATTATATCCCGAATTCGCATCATTGAACGCGGGAGTAGCAGTATTCACATTAGAGGAATAATAAATACCCCCATCGTTTCCAAAAACAACATTGGAAGAAGATCCCGGTTGAAATTGCATAGCATGCTGATCCGCGTGCATTTCCGGATAACCGCAGCCACCCCACCAACTTGACAGCTGGGTCCAGGTAAGGCCTCCATCCGTACTCTTCATTACATCCACACCACCAATTAAAACATTGTTCTCATTCGCAGGATCAATAGCAATAATCAGATCATACCATGCCTGAGTCCTTGTCATGTCAGTAGAAGGTGTACTGCAATCCTGATCAAACCAGCTGGGCAATGTACAAACAGTCCAGTTGAGTCCCTTATTGACAGAAGTATATACATTCAGCAAGCTGTTATTGGAACTCTGAACCATGGCATACAACCTGTTCGCATCAGAAGGCGCCACCCCAAGTTCAACCCTGCTAAAACCAGCAGTAGGAAAACCATTGCTCCCTGTATTCAGTTTAGTCCAGGAAGTACCATTGGTTGAACTATACACTCCGTCAGCAGTTCCTTCGCTAATTCCCATGGAAGCATAAATTGTTCCATCCACACCTATTTCAAGATCAGCCCCCCTGTTCGAAACCGACCCGAATCCGGAGCCAAGAACCTGAGCCCAGGTAGATCCGCCGTCAACAGAACGTTGCACGCCCCCATTACGCGTAGCAGCAAACACATTCCCGCTCCCATCCACAACAATTTTCTCAACAAAATAAAAAGTAGAATTATTCGTGCTGCCAAGCTGGCTCCAGGTAACACCACCGTCAGCCGTTTTCCAGATTCCATCACCTTGCACCGCATCACTGTTAAACCAGCCTTCACCCGTACCCACATAAAAATTCAAGGTAGCGTTCGGATCATATGCAATGCAGGTAACAGCAATGTTCGCCCAGAAATCATTCACATTCGTCCAGGCAGGAGAAGCAACAGTAATGTCAGGCGCCTGCCATAAGCCCCCATCCACACCACCAGCCCATATCTTTTTATGCGTCACATCATTCGGATCGAACATAATAGCCCGGGTTCTCCCTCCCACATTACTTGGGCCCCGTTCAACCCAGGTAGCAGTTGACAACAAACTGGGGTTATTATTCTTTTGCCTCCTTTGATGCACCGCCATAGAACGGGCAGCCTTCAATCGTTCGTAGGGAACATATCCCAAAGACGGATCCAGCGTTCTTCGAATATCCTGTTCCAGAGCAAGATCAGGGCGATCAGGCTTTATTGCATCTTCGTCTTCATCTGCCTTCTGGGCATGTAATAAATTAGCAGCAAGAGCTGCAACGATAAGCAACGTAATAATTTTATTCATGCGGATTGTTTTGGGTATACAGCCAAATATAACAAATTCAAGGTATTAACAATCTCCAGCACAGAGCCTTTAGCCATGTTAAATTACTTACAGCATCAGCTTATCTTACATTCGCCACTACCCAATACGGACTATACCCATCCACTAATCCTCTAAGGGCATGCTGATTGGATCCATCCGCATTCATGATATTAATTCGGCCTTTCTCGGATGAACAATATACAAACTGATTCCCATCAGGAGACCAGGAAATATTATGAATCCACCTAATTGAACCAATTATGCTTTTTCCAGAACCATCCGCATTCATTACAAGTAGTTCATTTTTTTCCTCTTCAATCAAACAGCAGGCAACTTTATTACCATCAGGAGACCATACAGCCTCAGTTATCCTGTCCCTGACAAGATAACCCTCTCCCGAATTGAGTCTTCTTGCACTGAGTCGAGCATCAATATTTGCAGAATCTGCTTTCCTTTTGGGAAGACCATTGCGAATCTTATAAACCTCCCTTTCCCTTGCTACATCATCAAAATTCCTTCCCTGAAAATTTAAAAAAACCGCAACTGTTTTTATACTATCCCCTAAAAGATTCATGGTCATCAACTCCTGCCAGTCCGTTCCGGCATCTGCAAAGGCAAGAACCCTTCTCCCCACCGGTGAAATCCTGGTATTATATACATTCCTCAAAGGTCTTGAAATGTACTTTACCTCATCGGAATAAAACCGCAGCCCAACCGAATCAACATTCAGGAGAGCCAGCCGGCTAAAAGAGGTATTTCCATCTTTCCCCTTATCCATATACTCCGTATCCGTATACGTTACATTCGTATAAATACAGTGTATTCCATCCGGCAGCCATTGAGGGTTTGCATTAGTGCCATTTGTAAGCCGTATATCCCTGTCACCTTCCAGTTCTTTCAGACAGATATTTTGCCGATCCACATAAAGCAATTTTTTATCATCAGCCGACCAGGTAACTTGCGTAATCCCCGTCATCGCCTCCAGTTCAATCTTTTCATTTTCACCGGTAATGTCAATTGTACAAAGGCAAAGCCCGCTTTTCTTCATAGCCGCAAACGCAATCCGGTTGCCACTATGAGAAGGAAACACCTGAGGATAGAACAAATTTGTTGATGACAGTGTTTTTAGATTGGACCCGTCAGTATCCACCGTGCATATCTTGTATCTTTTAATAGAATAGCTCTCTCTATCAACCTGAGTAGGCTCATTCACCTCCTTAACAAAAATAATTTTTTGATTTTGCGCATAGGAACAAATACAGAAGGAGAAAAAGAGTACGCTGAAAATTTTAACCTGAAGCATTGTCATAATTGTTTCATAAGAATCTCCTTGTTGTTTCAAAAGAACCTAAATTTAAGGAATTAATAATTGTGTAAGGAAAGAGTAAAATACAGTAAGGAATGAACCAAATACTGTCTGGAATACACAAAAATAAACCGCTCGCCGCAGGGGCTTCTTTGCTGATAATATACATCTGCATAAGATCAGGCACCGTAGACATAACCCATGACGAAGCCTGGTCGTTTCAAATCGTAAAAAAATTCTGGCACGTCGAAGCCTTGTGCACAGGCAACACGCACTGGTTGAACAGCATAGCCATGAAAATTGCAATTGTACTGCACTGCGAAAGAACATGGCAATTAAGGTGGTTCAGTACATTATCAGCAATTACCTTCTGCATAGTATGTTTTCTATGGATACGCTCCCTGGAAAAACTGCACGTTCGCGTTTTTGCCTGCCTGCTGCTTTTATTTAATCCCTATGTCCTGGGCTACCTCGGAATGGCAAGAGGATACTCTTCCGGATTGATGTTTGAAAGTTTAAGCCTGTATCTCCTGATGATTAATTCCGAAAAACACAAAAGGCGGCTTGCATTTATTGCACTCCTGAGTGCCAGCCTTAGTGCTATAGCCAACTATAGTTTTATATATTTCTTTGCTGCCTTTGCATTGGTTTACTTTTACAAGTATTACCTTAAGCCGGCCGACAAGTTTGGGTTTTTAAAAAATAAAAATTTCTATTTAGACTTGTTTCTTACACTGGGAACCTTCGCATTCATAATCAGGGCATTTATATTTATTATCAGATGCTCCGCAGATGTTGTCGGCGCCGGTACGGATAATATTGAAATAGCCGCCAGATCAATTGCAGAATCCTTACTTAACCGCAACATCAATTTGGGAAACGCAGGCTCAATAATTCTGTCGTGTCTGCTGCTACTCGCCATAGGAATAGTATGCTTATATGGACTATTCAAATTCAAACACCATCAAAACAAAGCCTTCTTTTGCTCCAGTCTGATCCTTTCCCTGATCTTTATGATCATCAGTATAAATTACAGTGTATTTAAAGTAGTACTCCCCTGCAGCCGCAGCGCATTATTCCTGTTTCCCATAATCAGCGTCAACCTGATTTATTTTCTAAATCAGACATCCGGGTTCCTCCTGAACAAAATTGCAATCACGGCATTAAGCCTGCTTTTGTTATTTAATTTTATCCGCTCAGCTAATTTCACACGCACACTTGATTTCAGCAGGCAGGAAGAAACCAAAAAAGTATTTGATTATTTAGACAGCATACATGCGAATCAGGTAGCTGTAAGTTGGATACTATTTGGAGTCTATAAAAATTACTATCAGATGACCGATCATTTCAAGTACAGGTTCAAAGCCGAAACACTGAATCAGGAAAGCCGCTTAGCAGATTTCGACTATGTTCTCTTGTCGCCGCCCGACAGCATATTGACTTATAAAACAGAACCGCTCAGGATAGACACACTAAAACGTTTCCCTAAAAACAATATTTTATTATTAAAGTGCAAGGGAGAAAAATTTATTTACAAAAAAGGCTGGTAAAACAGCGAACGGGCAGATACCACTAAAGCAAAATGATATCATCCCATTTTCAATACTCCACCCTATCCCCCTTCAACCTCCACTCCTCAAAAGCCTTCAACGCATCCACCCTTCCAAGCTGCACAAACTTCAGTTTCCGTTCCTGCATGGGCTTAGCCAGTTCCTGATAAATAAAATCATCGTCAAAATTAATTTCCGCAGCATCCTTCTTCGTATTGGCATAAAAGACCTTATCCGGCCGGGCCCAGTAGATTGCTCCCAGACACATAGGACAAGGCTCGCAGGAAGTATACAAGTCACAACCACTCAGTTGAAAAGAACCCAATACCCGGCAAGCCTCTCTGATTGCATTCACCTCCGCATGGGCAGAAGGGTCATTATCCCTGGTAACCGTATTCACGGCACGGGCAATAATTTTCCCATCCTTAACAACCACAGCCCCAAAAGGACCACCTGCACCTGAGCGAACATTCTTAATGGAAAGTTCGATTGCTTCCTGCATAAAATTTTCTTCGTTCTTCATAGTCCTTATACTATGTAATCATTCTGCTTACTTCACTTGGCAACACATGAGACAAATTTTTCTCAGTCAGCCCTGATATACACATCCTCATCCTTGCTGTAAAAAAAGCTCAGATTCATATACGTCTGAAAAAACTTTTTCAGATCCGCCGAAGAAGTGAACTTCTCATCAATATTTTCTGTCACAGAAGCCAAAGTAATCTTAGAGCCACTCCCACTCATATCAAGCTTATAGAAAGAATAACTCTTTGAAGTAGCATATGCCTCCCATAAATTCAAAAACTTAGTACCATTGATATCCGAAACATAAGCCATATAAGTAGCAGTATCCGATCCGGTACTCTCCGCCTTGGTCTTTCTCTTACAAATCTTATAATTAAAGTCACCCGTCTTGGTAATGACATAATTATAATCACTGCTGTTTTTATCCTCCCACTTACCAATCAGTTTAGGATCCGTTTTAACAGAAGGCTCATCAATAGGCACATCACTGCTGTACGGGCAGCCCATAAAAAGTGTACTGAAGGCAGCCAGCAGAATAAATAATTTCAGGTTTTTCATTTCGGAATGTTTTTGTTTTAATTCTTATCCGCTAAGTTAAATCATTTTTATTTACACTATTAAAAACCGCAACAGTTTTGTAAACATCCCGTCCCCTGATCCAGATCAGTAAATGCCTGCGGTGGACGTTTTCGACTTGCAAAAACATAAATGGTTGGCAGAAACGTTCTTTTCTTCCTATTTTTAACCATGATTTCAATACTTCCGGGAACACGAATAGATCACATTCATTATGGCAAAGGTAAGGTAATAGCTGTGGACGAACTTATCTACACAGCTGACTTTGGCAAACTTGGAATCATAGAACTCAGCCTGCGCAAAGCTTCAGAAGACATCACTATTTTAAACAACGAACCCTCAAAAGAATTTGACATGGAAGAATTAGAAGCAATGCTCATCCGCATCCTCAACGAATATTCCGACCTGCAAAAACCCATAGAACTGGGCAACAAATGGCAAGGCGGCACCCTCGTATTAAAACCCAGCTCCGATACCCTTAAATCCAAAGAAGTTCCCATAGAAACATTCTTCCATAAAATCGTAATGGTACGTGACCGCCTGCGTGTACTTGAGCAAAACATCAACAGCCATCCCAAACTGAATGATGAAGACAAAATCAATATGCAGCAATACATTACACGCATCTATGGAAGCCTCACCACATTCAATGTACTCTTTCAGGATGAAGAAGACCATTTTGTAGGGGATAAAAAAGGGGAATAAGAAGACAATCTGCTTTCCTCCTGCGCGCCGAATTTTGTCACTTGCAGGCACTCAAATATTAAAGTGATTTCCTTAAATTCATGTAGCTTTGACGTAACTAATCAATATCAAATGAAAAAAGCATTGCTCGTTATTGCCTGCACACTATGCTCCATTGCCTTCTCAAACGCCCAATGGCAGCAAACCTCCGGCCCGGGGGGAGGAAACATACAATCCTTCGCAGTCAGTGGCAGCAATATCTTCGCGGGAACCGACATAGGTGGAGTATTCCTTTCAACCAATAAAGGAACCTCATGGACAGCAGTCAACAACGGCATAACAAATCTATCTATCCTGTCACTTGCGGCAAACGGGACGACCATTTATGCAGGCACCTGGGGAGACGGAATATTTCTTTCCGGCAACAACGGCACAACATGGACAGCCAGCAATTCAGGTTTAACAAACCTAACAGTTCAAACAATCGCAACAAGCGGTACAACCCTCTTTGCCGGAACCACTGCAGGCATATTCCGTTCAGCCAACAACGGAACATCCTGGACAGCCGTAAACAACGGCCTTACAAATCAAACAATACAATCCATATCTCTAAACGGAACAAGTATTTTTGCAGGAACCAACGGAGGAGGAGTATTCCTCTCCACCGATAACGGAAATACCTGGACAGCGGTCAATACAGGACTAACAAATCTGATTATCCATTCCATCACGATAAAAGGCAAAACTATTTTTGCAGGAACCGATATAGACGGAGTATTTAAGTCAGACAACAATGGTACAACATGGACGGCAGCCGATTCAGGATTAACAAACACATTTACCTGGTCCCTTGCGATCAGCAGTAAAAACCTTTTTGCAGGAACCTGGGGAGGAGGAGTATTCATTTCCTCCGACAACGGCAACACCTGGAAAACAGCCAATGACGGATTAACCAATCTGGCAGTCTACTCCCTCGCAGTCAATGGCACTGCAATTTATGCAGGGACAACCGGAGGAGTATTTCTTTCGCTTAATGAAGGAGTTTCCTGGACAGCAGTCGATGCAGGCTTAACCAATCTAAACATTCTTTCAATGGCTGCAAACGGAACAACTATTTTCGCAGGAACCTGGGGAGACGGAATGTTTGTTTCGACCAATAGCGGAACATCCTGGAAAGTATCCAATAACGGATTGACAAACCTGATTGTACAAGAGATAGCGGTAAACGGAGGGTATATATTTGCCGGAACAAATGGAGGAGTATTTCTCTCATCCGATAACGGAGCATCCTGGACAGCAGTCACTACCGGATTAACAAACCTGACGGTCCAATCCATAGCAATAAGTGGCAACTCTATTTTCGCCGTCACCGGAGGAGGAGGAGTCTTTCTTTCAGTCAACAATGGAACCTCCTGGACACCAGTCAATGAAGGGTTAACCAATTTAACCATTTTTGATATCACAGGAAGCGCGGGCAACTTCTTCATAGTAACCAACGGAGGCAAAGTATTTCTATGTGCCAATAAAGGGACATCCTGGACCGAAGTGAATACCGGATTTACAAACCTCATTATTTATGACCTTGCAGCCAACGGCAGTAACATCTTCGCAGGAACGAGCGGAGGAATATTCCTTTCAACAGACAAAGGAACAACCTGGAAAGCTGTCAATGCTGGCTTAACAAATCTCACAGTCTATTCCCTATCCGTAAGCGGCAACACTATTTTCGCTGGAACCAACGGTGGAGTATTTCAATCGCTTAATAACGGAACCACCTGGACACCCCTCAAATCAGGTTTAACAAAACTCAATGTCCTTTCAATGACAGTTAGTGGCAACACTATTTTCGCTGGAACCAACGGGAAAAGTGTATTCAAAACATCTCTGAAAGATTAAATCCAACCGCGGCGACAAAGAAGTAAGCCCGTAGTCAATGCCGGCACCCTTCACAACTAAACGATGGCAGAAAAAAAGGCATTCTTTGATCAGCTTTCAGATATAACAACTTATGGATAGACAATTACCTTGGCCTTGCTATCAATCCCCTCACAACACCCAAATCCGGCTTCACTTCCAGCTTTCCATCCATCAGCAAAGCCACCACCTCAAATCGTTCATCCGCCAAAGCCGTTTGTAAAATATCATCCGGAAAAATAGTAAACCTCCCCATAAAAGGGCTCACCTTCCAGGGAATAAAATCGTATGCCAGGTAAACCAGCTCCGTACACATCACCATATCCGGAGACTCAATATCAAAATTAAAGTCATACGCCTTAAGAAGCTGTTTGCCTGCATTCGAAACAACGGTGTTCCTTTGCCCCGGTGTCAGCGAACGCAAACGCAGGATCAGGAAAACATCGCCCACAGCATATTCTTTTAAACTGCTGCTTCTCACTCCACTCCTCACAGCCTCCAAAATCCCCGGTTCATGTATCTCAGAGAATTTTCTTTTACGAAACCTGAAAATATCCCTCAGCCTCCTGTGCTTATTTGGGATTTCATCACCAAACCAAATAGCAGCATGGCCAAAATAGCCCGGAATAACTTTAGAAGTCAGGTGGTTCGAGCATCTGGAGAGCAAAATATCAAACGGCTGCACCTGCGATTTCAATTTATTAGCAATAACCCTTTGCCTGATATCCACAACCTTATTTCCGGGCGACACTCCAAAAATCTTAGTTCCAACAAATGTAAAAACCCCATAACAGGCATTAATGATACGGTCATTCTTTCTGTATAAACCATAAAATCCCGATTTCCAGATAGTAGTTTTAGGCAATTGAACCAATAAACTGTCAGCGGCATCCATCTTCCCATTCCCCGGATCAGAGGAAACACTTTTACGAACTGCAACAGAATACAAAAATCTCCTGCTCTTTTGCAAAACTCCTCGTGGAATACCATTTCCCACTTCTCCCCTGTTCAAAGCCCTTCTTATTTTTCCCTTGGGTTGTAGAATCCGGTCATAAAACGCAGCAGATTGCAGAAGTTTAGCAGCAGCAAACCGCTGAGCAGAACTTAGATGTCCGGTATTTAGCCGGCCGCTCTGCAACATGGAGTTAAAAATCCGGTCATAATCCAGGTCTGTGCCAAACCCGGAAAAAGTTCATTGATCTCATTCGCCTTCAGGTGCCGGGAATGCCCTTTTGCGGCTAAAGAACTCAACAGGTTATCCAGACGAATGTCTGTGAACTTTCTAACACTATCCAGCCCTGCCAGCTGCCGGTTGTCCATTTTATATGGAACCCTTTGCCGGGATCCCTTCCCGAGATAGTTATTCCTCAAACTAATGCAGGAAGAAAGAAAAATAACCAGCAGAAGTTGCAAAACAATATCCCGAATAAAACTCTTCAACGGCAAAAAAATAAAATGAGCATAGTTTCTGTAAGATCGTAAAAACCTGGAGCAATTCAAAAATCCAATGAAATCGAATCCAATCAGGCAAGTAAATCAATGCATTAATCTTGCTATATTTAAGACCAATATGTAGTTCAATAATCGAAAGCACCAGACATGAATACACCAACTCCCCAATTCAACTCCTTCAAGGAATTCTATCCCTTTTACCTGGCCCAGCACTCCAACACAATTTGTCGCAAACTGCATTTCGTAGGACTGCTGTTGGGAATCGCATGGCTATTTGTGGTTTTATACACCGGATTAAATTCCTGGTATATACTCCTGTCCTTTCTCTCCGGATACGGATTTGGTTTCATAGGACATTTCATGTTTGAAAAAAACAAACCGGCCACCTTCAAAAATCCCTTTTATAGTTTTGCCGGCGACATCAAAATGTTTATTGACCTGCTCACCGGCAGGATAAAATTCTGAGAATTTACATCCACAAATAAATCACAAATTTTATGTGATTTTATAAATTTCAGGAGCACTTATTCTTCCTCCGCTAGCTTAACAATATCCCTCACCTCCAGAACCTGCTTCTCATATCCCATTCGGGCACAATTAATCATCGCCAGGCCAACCTCCGAAAGCGAACAGACAAAATTCGGGAACACAGCTCTCAGCAAAGGATATAGCCAACTCACAACAGCATACATTTTCAAGGTATTCTTCAACCCCTTTGTAGGCTGCATATATCCAGGCCTAAACATATAAGCCTTTTTAAAAGGCAATCTCATCAACGCATTCTCCGTTTTCCCTTTTACTCTCGCCCACATTACCTTTCCCTTCTCAGTACCATCAGTAGCAGAACCCGAAACGTAGCATAAGGTCATGTCAGGATTCAGTCTTGAAAGCGTTTCCCCAACGTGTATCGTAAGCGCATAAGTCATTCGGGCATAATCAGCCTCCTTCATGCCAACAGATGATACGCCAAGGCAAAAGAAACAGGCGTTATATCCTTTGAGTTCGCTTTCAATAGCCGAAAAGTCAAAAAAATCAGCATGAATAATCTCCTTCAGTTTAGGATGAGATACTCCGCAGGGTTTCCTGTTAATCACCAACACCTGCTCCACATCCGGATGCAGTAAGGACTCCTGCATCACACCTTCACCCACCATTCCGGTTGAACCAGTAACAATCGCTCTAATTTTCATACGTTCTAATGGATTAATTTGCTTTGATTAAATGAATGGGTTAATTAAGCTAATGCGCCTTAATCAGCAATGTAAAAACACCGCCATTGTGTATCCCTGAAAACAAACTGCTTTCAGTAGCCGCCAAAGCCTGAACATCCAGATTGCTTAATCCCGTATTAACCGCCGTCCAGCTCTTTCCATTATTGGCAGACATAAAAACACCACCCCCATTGGTTCCGGCAAATACAGAAGTCCCTGAAGCCGTCATAGCCTGAACATTATTAGCAGTGAGCCCTGTACTTACCTTAGTCCAGGTTAAGCCATTGTTAACAGAAAGAATAACACCATTTCCTGTGCCGGCAAACAGATTAGTTCCCAAAACAGCCAACGCCTGAATAGTTGGAGACGCGAGTCCGGTTGTAACTGTAGCCCAACTTACACCATTACTGGATGAAACAAAAAGGCCATTATCCGTTCCGGCAAACAAACTAGTTCCACTAACCATCAATGCCTGCACATTCGTAGCAGTAATTCCCGTATAAACCTCTGTCCAGCTCGTCCCGTTGTTTTCAGAAACCAATACACGACCATCCAATAAAGTGCCTGCGAAAATAGTTGTTCCCGAAACAGCCAAAGCGCCAATCTGAATAAACGAATTATTAAAGCCGGTATTTACATCCGTCCAGCTGGTCCCAAAATCAGAAGATAAAAAAACACCACCACCATTCGTTCCTGCAAATAAATTAGAACCCGCAACCGCCAAAGCATTTATTTGCAGATTAGAAATACCCGAATTAACCTCCGTCCAGTTTGCGCCGTTGTTGGAAGAAAGGAAAACCCCGACATCGGTTCCGGCAAATAATTTATTTCCTGCTGCTAAAAGGCAATTCACGTTCACCGTCCCTCCTATCGGATCACCACTCTGCTTCCATTGAGCATTGGAAAAGGGGCAAATTAAAATGAAACAGGCTAATACCAGAAACCCACCAACAGAATTAAAATAAGTTTTCATAATCAAAAGATTTCGTTGGCGACAAAGGTTCGCAATATTTCATTCATTCGCAATCACGGCCCAACTGTCACTGTATTAACTTCCTTAAACCATGACACATTATTTCTTCCACCATTGCAAGGCCTCACTTCAAAACATTCAATCTCTCCCTCGCCCGCTCAGCAATCCCACGATCTCCCTCCAACGCAATTCCTTTCTCATACAATTTAACAGCCTCTTTCACATCAGACTTCTCCACCAGCGTAGCCCTCGACAAAAACAGCATCGCATAATAATTCCGGATCATCTTAGACATTCGGTCATCCAGGCCAATTGAGCCACCATCCTGCTTAACATCCAAAGGAAAATCATACCTTGAATAATCCAGCGGGGTCAATTGCTCATCACCCAAAGCACTCCTTTCATTCCTCGCCCTTACCTTATACGCCACACCATAAGGTTCCAGAAAATAGCCCTCCGTAATACCCTTTTCAAGCGGGCGCATCAACGGAAAAACAGCAGCATACACAGGCATCGACTTAGCACTCCGGTCAATAAATGAACGCACCATCGCCAGATACTTAGCCTGCAAATCCTGACCATCATAGGTGCCACCCTCCTCGAAGGGTCTGACAGCACTAACAAAAGCATCCACTTCTGCCTTGGAAGTCTCCAAAAGCAAAGGATACCAATTCCTCAGCATTTTTATATACCAGGTTCTTCTCAGCATTTCCACATCCACAAAACAAACACCCTTGCCCTTGTGCTCCACCCACTGATAATAAATCATTGGGAAAGTAAAAGGGTCCCAGTTCGTCAGAACGAGGGCATTTGAGCCCGCCAGCTCCAAAACATTCTTTGCATAGTATTCGCTGAAATGATACCCGCTCATATCCTCCTTCTTCATTTGTGACACAGAAAACCAAAGACTAAAAATCAACAGTGCAGTTGCTGCAACAACCGGCCAATAGCAGCTTCCGGTGCTCCAGCTCGCATTTTCAGAGGACTTCCCACCCAGCTTTCCGGCAGACTTCCCATCCGGCCTTTCCTGCAATTTTCCAGCCATGCCTTCAGCAATAAACAAACAACCTAAAGCGACAAGCCCGGCAACATATAAATACAAAGACAGGTAAAAAACAGAAATCGTTCCTTTCATCTCCTCCATCAAATCAACGGTCCTTGCCCGCAGTAAATTAAAATTAAGCACATACGCAACGACAGGTCCGGTAAATAAATACACCAGCAAAGAAAAATAAAACAAATTCCTCCTCAGACGGAACAAAGCCAACATACCAACGCCAGCCAGAATAAGGGGAACCAAAGAGAACTCCTCATACAGCAATCTCCAGTGCATTTGCAACTGAGCAACCAGCAATTTCGCTGTCCTCGGCTGATCAAATGAATACTGATGTCGCCCAATCACCCTCCAGAAATTAGTCCAGTTTTCCGGGTCACCCCAATTCATATCAGGGTTTCTGCCAGCGGCAAGAGGCAAATACAGATAAGGCAACAAACCAATGAGCAGCAAACCTAAACCCGGGCCCATTCGCTTAAAATCGAATAGCCATTTACGGTCAATCATAAAAACAAAAAGAAAACCAAGGGGAATAAAAACCAGGGAAGTATGATGATTCGTACTACTTAAACCACAAAGAAAACAATAGGAGTAAAAATAAATATCCCTTTTCCTAACGTACCATTTCAGCAGCAGCAAAAAGAACAAAGCAGCGAACAAATCATTGATGCCATATACTTCCGTAATCACCGCCTGTTCAAAGTAAGAAGAGCCCATGCCGGCTAAAATTGCCGCAGCAAAAGCAACGGCGCAAAGCACACTTATCCGGAGATCACCAGACAATTTCTGAATTGATTTCAAAAAACTCCCAACAGTCCAAAGCAGTTCCAGTACAACAAGAGAAATAACCCCTACACCCAGAGCCGAAAAAAACGCCGACATCAGGTTCAGGCGATGAGCAACATTACCAAAAGGTAACAGGGAAAATAATCGTCCCAACATAGAAAAAAGCGGATACCCCGGTTCATGCGGCACCCCGCCTGAAAAGGCGGCAGTAATCAACTCCCCGCTATCCTCAAACGTTACAGAAGGTGCAAGACAGAGATAATAGATAATAAAACTGAAAAGAAAAGTCAGAGAAAACAGAAGGACAGACGCAGTCCTTCCTGGAGGACTAAAGGCAACAGCTAACGCGGGATTTGCTTTTTTTAAAGGGGCACGTTTCACGAATGGTAAAATATAACTCTCTAAATTACCTCTTTTTCATTTCCCCCTCAATACATTACTATTTTCTTAAACAGACTCTGCTCTCCTGTCTTAATTTCAAGGATATATAAACCAGCTGCTAAGTTGTCCTTGTTCAAAATCAATTGATGCTGCCCGGCAGTTTCTGTATTGTTGCAATAAATCAATGTTCTTCTTCCAGCCAAATCAATTAACTGCAAATCCAGCGGGCCGTTTTCAGTGAGGTCCCAGCTTATGGTAAGCACATCATGAAATGGATTTGGAAAGGCCTTCAAAGAGAATGAATGGACCGGGTCATTAATTCCAGCTGACCCGGATTGGCAGGTCCAGATTGCCTGAAAGCCAGGACCAGGTACCGTTCCGGCCGATTTAAAGCGCATAGTGATGGCAGGACTTGTTCCTCCAACAGAGCCGGGAGAGTTGGTTCCGGTGTATTTGCCTATGAGAGGTGATGCAGTAGTTGCACCGTTAAAAAGCCAGAGTGTATCCTTTCCGGCCTGCACATTGAAGGAAGAGAAACTAAGTGAAACAGAAGCGGCTCCTGGAGGCGCAATAGTATAGGTATAATCTTCCCCGTCATAATAAGGCATATGGGGGCCACCCATGTCGTAAATGGTGTCCGTACACGAAACTACAGCACAGGAAGAAAATTTATTTTGAATGGCAGACCATAGTTCAGGATAACCATTGTCGTAACCGAGCGCCCAAATGCCAATCCCTCCGATACCACGCTGATTGACAACATCGTAACGCTTACCCATACTGTAGGCATTGTCGATCCAGGCCTGATGCCAGGCACCCGCAGTCTGATAAGCAAAATAAGGCGTGCAGCTGTTTGGTTCCCAGTGCATATTGGCAGCACTGTAATTGCCACTGGCATTGGCACGCATGGTATTATAGATCAGGGAAGTGCCGGTACCCGTAGTTGCGCTTGGTGCCGTACTTGCAGAAGTACCCCAGGACTCACCATAATAAGGAACGCCCAGCAGGAGTTTACTGTTTGGAACACCAGCCTTGAGGTAGGCAGTGATAGATTTGGAATGATCATAATTATAAGAAGTCTGGAAATCATACAAGGGATCAGAAGGACCAGCGGTCGTACTGCCACCATAATAATAATCATAACCCATAATTATGTACCAGTCCATTACTTTGTTCAGGTTGGGTATATCAAATACAGGGCCCCAATCCACGGCATATAAAGCAATGCTGAGTTCATAAGTTGGGCTGGCAGCTATTAACGCAGCTTTAAGCTGATTCATAAAGGCAGTAAAGTTCGCCTTATCGGTGGACGCCATGCCTTCAAAGTCAACATTAACACCCTTACCTCCTCTGCTTTTCAGCAGGGAAACAACGTTGTTGATGCAAGTAGCTTGTGCGGAAGCGCTGCCAAAAAAAGTTGTAAAACTGGCGAAAAGGGTAATGGTAATTTCAGCATTTATACCCTTGCTGAGTGCAGTAGTAACAGCAGGACTTGTAGCCCAGGCAAAAGAGGTATTACTGTTTGCTCCGGTAGTTGGGGTAACTGTATAATCGAAATAGGCCAGATCAGTAAGGAGGTTCCATTGGAAACCAGTTTCAGTACCCGCCTCCCAGTAGGGAAACCATCCGAATACACGTTTATTTAATTGACAGGCCGCTGCTCCCGGTTGCTCAACTTTGTTAAGTGCAGGCTCCGAAATGCCGCGCAGGCTGTCCCATTGAGACTCTTTTGTAAAATGGAAGTGGCTGTAATATTCACTTTGCTCCTGCATAAAGGATTTATTCCTGATCTGTGCAGGGAGTGTGTAAATTCCACACTGAAGTACAAAAACGGCCAGAATACACTTTCTCAATGGAGTCACTATCGAATATACTAAAAAAGAAACTTATATCTAAATTACCATTTTTGCGCGTTCCCTGCTATTATTGTAAATTGGCAATATCCGAAGACACATGAAAAAATTAATTACAATTGTTTTATTTATATTAATCCCTGCATTAAAGCCGAGTCTGTTCGCCGAAACACCTCCGGCAATAATTACACTAAATAGCCTGAATTGTGAGGTGAAGTCCAATCATGAATGCATTTACCAGATTGAGAGGGAAGTATTGGTAAATAATAAAAAAGGTCAGGAATATTCCATTCATCCCATTTATTTCGCCAATAGAAACGAATTGCGAAAAATTTCAATTACGCTGTATGACAAAAACAAGCAATTAATCAGGAAAATTGACCCCGACGCAATGCTGCGCCATTCAGTATTCTCCTACAGTCTTTTTGAAGACAACAGCGTAGCTGAAATAAACGTTGGAAACGATACCTATCCCTATTACCTGAGTATAAAATATGAAATAAAACTGAAAGAATACCTCACTTTTCCAGAATGGGAACCTCAGCCCTTTGAAAAAATAGCTACCATTTATTCTGCTTATACTTTGACACTACCTGCTGATTTCCATTTCAACTATCGGTTCTACAATTGCCAGCCTAAGGAAGAAATCATTCCTCTGAAAGACAAAATAGTTTACAAATGGGTACTTGGAGAAATAATGCCAATAAACCTGGAAGATTGTGCAAGACCATTTAAAATAAAAATTCCCTATGGCCTGTTTATTCCACAAACCTTTATGTATGCGGATAAAGACGGTATATCAGATAGCTGGGGCTTATTCGGCAAGTGGGTGTCTGATATTGAAGATGGTCTTGACTTGTTACCAGATGAAGAAATTAATAAAATTCGGGACTTAACTAAAGAGAAAAAAACGGAAGTTGAAAAGATAAGTGTATTGTATAAATATATGCAGAGAAATATCCGCTATGTAAGTGTGCAGATAGGCTCCGGGGGCTATAAAACCTATAGTGCTGCATACGTTTGTAAAAACAAATATGGGGATTGCAAGGCCATGAGTAATTACATGCATGCAATGCTCCGCGTGGCTGGTATTCCTTCGTCATTAGTCTTGGTCCGGGCGGGAGAAAATGAACCTGAAATTGACACATCCTTTGTTTATCCTGGAGATTTCAACCATTGCATACTTTGCATTCCTCTTAAAAATGACACCGTCTGGCTGGAATGCACAAGTTCAAACAATCCACCTAATTATTTAGGCACGTTCACAGCTGGAAAACAGGTATTGATAATTAACGGAAACAAAAGCACATTAAAGAGCACTCCAAAATATGGTAAAGACAGGAATTTTATCCATGTAAAAAGCGAGGTGGAGATAAAAAAAGACCAAACCTGGTCCATTACTGTTTCCAAACAATACAATGGCTACGAAACGGATGAAATAAGGAACAGGGTAAGAACACTACCGGATGAAAAACTAAAAAAGTGGTTTATTAATTCCCAACCCTATCAGGAAATCGCCTTGAAATCTATCCAATATACCTGCAATGACAGTTTTCCGCTGGTTACCGGGAATATAAGTTTTACCTGCAGAAGAAAAGCAGGGCCAACCCCCGTCCATGCTACAATGACCAAACTCTCTGATTACTGTCCTATCTCAAAACAAAACAGGACGGAAGACATTTTTATTCCAAACAGTTACGAATATACGGATACGACTATCTTTACTTTTCCGTTAGAATATAAACTACTCGCTCTGCCCTCCTCCAGGGAAATTTCAGCACGCTTTGGAAGCTATAGCAAAAAAGTAATTCAGGAGAAAAATAGTGTGATGATTGTTCGTACACTTTCGAAGAACAGTGGAACCTATTCCAAAGAGCACATTCCGGAATTCAACGAATTCAGTACAGGAATTAACAAGCTGGAAAATGAAGAAGTAGTCTATTCTGCCAATGAATAAAATAATTGCTGTCCTCTTGTCTATTTCTTCTTCTTGCCTCCTTGGTCAGGAAAACTCACCCAGATATAAAGCCGTCACGAAAGAGGACCTGGCTCTAAAAATATGCCCTATTGATTCAGAGGCAGAAGCCTTTTTTATTTACAATATAGGGTCATCACACTTTGAAGAAAATAATGAATATTTTACTTTCGAACAATGCACCAGAATAAAAATAGTAAGAAAGTCGGCCGATCCTTTGGCCACCGTTAGGATTGGCTTGCATAACGGAAGTGCGGGTGAGGAAATACTTACTGATTTGGAGGCCTGCGCTTACAACCTGGAAGGAGGAAATATTAAAGTAACGTACCTGGACAAAAAATTGGTTTATGAAAAATTCTACGGAAAATATTACAAAGAAAAAACATTTGCCATACCAGATGTACGTGAAGGGACTATAATTGAATATAAATATTCTGTCCGGTCTATTTATAATGTATATATGAGACCCTGGAAATTTCAGAATACGATACCCACACTTTACAGTTCTTTTATTTTTGGCTCCAGTCCACTCTATGCTTTTATGATGCTTAAAAGCGGGCGATTCAAATACGATACGGACACCATTTGTAAAGTACATAAAGGTTCACCTGATTATTTATGGGTTATTAAAAATGTCCCGGCCTTCAAGGACAATTCCTTTTTACCCGATCCCGAAGATTATATTCAGAAAATAAAATTTCAATTGAGCAAGATTTACGGACAGGCTGCATCTGACAGAACCTATATCTCAACCTGGGAAGAAGCGGTAACCCATTTACTGGAAGAGTCCGATTACAAAAACTACATGAACTCTTCTGCATCCAGAACAAAGGAAATTCTCAAAAGCCTGCAGCTTGACACACTGAATTTAACTGGCAAAATTAAAGCAATCGTTGAGTACGTCAAGAATGGATATAAATGGAATCAAACAGAAAGTATTTATTGCACAAAATCCAAAAATCAGTTTTTGAATGAAAAACAAGGCAACGCAGCCGAGATAAACCTTTTTCTAACCGACCTTTTAAACAGGGCTGGATTAGAGGCCTATCCATTGATTTTAAGTACAAGAAAAAATGGAAAAATATTTAAAGGGTACCCGTTCCTGTTGCAATTTAATTCTGTCATTACAATGGTAATCCACGAAAAAGATACCTTGTTAACAGACGCCACTGAACCACTTTTACCCTTTGATATGATTCCATCCGCCTGCCTGAATGGAGAAGGCTTAAGAATCAAAAGTTCGGGAAAAGTTGCCTGGTTCCCGCTGAAAGAGCATAAAACTTCTGAAATTAACGCTCTGCTTAACTTAAAATACCTTGACAAGGTGAACCAATTTCAAGGCGATTGTCTTTTAAAATATACCGGATATTATGCCTACCAAATGAGAAAGGTAATAGAAGATTCAAAAGAAAAAGTGATTAATTCGATTGTACAAAATGGAGTTGGCACGCTTGACAGTGTTAAAATCATTAATGAGGATAATGCCGAATTACCCTTAATAATACAAGCTCAGGTTAAATTCAATCCTATGCTACAGGCTAATCAGCTCATTCTCTTTCCTTTCGCACTGAATTTTAGAAAGGACAACCCGTTTAAAGAAAAGAAGAGAGACTACCCGATGGATTTAGATTTTACATACAAGTATTCCAATCTAACAAATCTAACACTGCCTCATTTGTATAAAATAAAACAAATACCTTCTACCGCCAGATTTAATATAACCCGGGGAGGAATGGAATTCTTCTATCAAAGCGAGCTCCTTACTGAATCCAACTTGCAGTTATCATCTGTTTATCAAACGACAAAAACAAAATACAGTGCAAAAGATTATGTTAATATCAAGGAGTTTTATCAGCAAATGTCAGACAAACTGGAGGAACCAGTAGTGCTTGTCAAAATTGAATAAATGAAAAACCATTGGACAATACCCCTAACCCGCAGCTCCTTATTCAATTAACAGAAATGAAAATGCCTTTTGGAAAATACAAAGGAACATTATTGTGCAATCTACCAGTCTCCTATCTGGAATGGTTTAGCCGTAAAGGATTCCCTGAAGGGAAACTCGGTATACTGATTCAGACCATTTATGAAATCAAGCTAAACGGGTTGGAATACCTGCTCGAACCCATAAAGAAAAAACGAAACTGGATTAAAACCTGAAAAAGAAGAAACAAACAGCAGACCATTCCTTCTTCACCCCATTGGCATGACCAATTGTACTATGACTGCTATTCTCAACAGTACCATCAGATTTAACGTACCCCATTGTACTGTGACTGGAATTTTCAACCGTCCCATCATTTCTCACATAACCCACAGTGGAATGACTGCTATTCTCAATTGTACCGTCCGAACGTATGTAGCCAATAGTAGAATGACTGCTGTTTTCAATCGTCCCATCATATTTGATATACCCCGAGGTAGAATGACTGCTGTTTTCAATAGTTCCATCCGATTTGATGTACCCGGTCGTGGAATGACTGCCATTTTCAATCGTCTGACAGAATAAAGCATTTGTAACTAAAAAAATCAAGCCTGTAAAGAGAATTTTTTTCATGGGTTGGGTATTAGTTTCAACCCCAAATATACATACTGAATCTGAAATGTTTGTACTTTCACACACTTGAATTCCATACAAAAATTAAAATCCGGATAATGAAAAAAATAGCCACCCTCGGGATCAGCCTTTTAATCCTCCTCAATGCATGGGCAACTGACAATCAACAGGAAATAAAAACCCCTGTTCAATCGGTAATCGTTTACCTCAATTGGGCAGAAGTCACTCAGAGCAAGCAAGTCACACTCGAAGCCGGACGAAATAAAATAGTATTTGTCGGCTTATCACAAAAACTCGTATCCAAAAGTGTTCAGGTGAATGTAGGCGGAGATGTTGCCATCTTGTCCGTTTCAGATGAAATAAATTACTTTACAAAACAGGAAGATCAGCCCCGTGTAAAACAAGTAAAAGATTCAGTGCAAAATCTGACGGAAGCGATCATTCAGGTAAAGAATGACAGGGACGCATTTGATACAGAGAAGAAACTCATGCTGGACAATAAAAACATGAGCGGAAAAGATAAAGCATTAGCCGTAGCTGACCTTAAGGCCATTGCAGACTTCTACCTTTCAAGGATAAAAGAGATCAACGATGAAATCGCCCGCCTGGATAAAAAAGAAAACAAATTAAATGAAGCCCTCTACAAAGCAAAGCAGCAATTGCTCGAATTAAATGGCAAATTCAATATGCCGATGGGAGAAGTAACCATTTTGCTGACAGCACAAACAAAGACAACAAGCACCATCGAATTAAAATACATAGTCACAGATGCAGGATGGGCACCCGATTATGATTTAAAAGCAGAAGACGTAAGCAAACCCATAGAGTTGAAATACAGAGCCAAAGTATTCAACAACACCGGAATCGACTGGACGGATGTCAAACTGAGGCTGTCAACCGGTGATCCTATGAGAAGCGCATCCAAGCCAAAAATAGATCCATGGTATCTGAACTATATGAGCAATGAAAACGGTTACAGTTCAGGAAATTACAATCAGAGTATAAATAATAGTTACCAGTGGAACGCCAATGCCCCGGCAGCAGCACCTGTAGAACAGGGCCTGGCCATGAAGGATGCCATGAAAGAAATCCAACTCCAGAGCCAATACGGAGAGCAAACGAAGAAAAATGAGGGGAAACCAAAAACAGTAATTCAATACGAACAAATTCAGGTGTCAGAGTTGAGCGCGGATTTTGACATCAAGCTCCCCTACTCCATCCCTGCAGATTCCAAGCCTTATATCGTAGATGTCACAACCTATAATTTACCCGCCACCTATAAAAACTTCTGCGCACCCAAAATTGACAAAAGCGTTTATCTGCTGGCACGTATAACCGGATGGGAAGACCTGGATCTTGTCGAAGGCCCTGCCAATGTATACTACGGAGGAACCTACGTCGGACAATCCTATATTAACACAAGAAGTGTAGACGACACACTGGACCTCTCACTTGGAAGAGACAATAAAGTAATCGTCACACGCAACAAGCAGAAAGATTTCACCAGTCATAAATTCGTAGGCTCCACCAAAAAAGAATTATATGCCTATGAAATAGCCGTAAAAAACAACCGGAAAACCCCTGTTCAGATTGAAATTGAAGATCAGTTACCCGTATCACAGCAAAGCGACATCATTGTAGAAGAGGTGGAATTATCCAAAGCAGAAAAAAATGTAATTACCGGGCAACTGTCCTGGAAATACAATTTACAGCCCGACGAACTTAAAAAAATCAACCTCAGCTTCTCCATCAAATACCCAAAAAACAAAAGCGTCACTACTCAGAAAATGAAAATGGCACAAAGGGCAATGTTTTAAATAAATTATATCGTTTTTAAAATCTTGCCAGGTTGAATAAATTAATAGTAAAAGAAGAATACACAGGGGGCGCATTGGGAGTTTAAGGTCAATGGCTTGTCTGAGGTTGGCCTGAATGAGGTTGAAAAAATTACAGCCTTTTAAACCCAAACCCCTTCTCCCCAAACCCCTCCAGTACCCTTGGCAAAACATATTCCAGATTTTTCCTGGCCTTCAGACTGTCATGAAACACAATAATTGACCCCACCCTCAGTTTCTTTTTTATATAACGTAAACACTCTTCCGGGCTGACAAAAACATCAAAATCATAACTGAGTACATCCCACATCACAATGGAGAAATCCTCCTGTAAACCGGCAATCTGTGATTTCCGGATACGTCCATAAGGAGGACGAAAAAGTCTCCTCTCCTTTTGGGAAGACGAAGTATTCATTATATCGGAAGATGCATTCATCTTTTTGGCAGGCACATTCAACTCCTGAGAAAAATCCATCATGGCCTTTGAACACTTCTCAATATTTTTCAGATACATCCCATCCCCGGTCCTCCAGCCATTCAGGTGATTGTAAGTGTGATTACCAACTCCATGACCCTCCAGAACAATCCTCCTGTATAAATCCGGATACTTCTCCACATTTTCCCCCACACAAAAAAAAGTAGCCTTCGCTCCAAATTTTTTCAAAATATCCAACACCCAGGGAGTAACCTCCGGCACCGGACCATCATCAAACGTCAGATAAATATTCTTTTCGGTAGTCTTAACCCTCCAAACAATATCGGTATAATATTTTCGGACAAGATATGGTGGCCTGACAAATCTCAATGACTATTTCTCCTATTACTTACCGATCAACATTTGCCGATCACAAGCTTTTATTCCCCCTCCGGCTGTTCCTGTGGTTGAAACTGAGGCTGCTGTTGCTGCTGAGTCCCCATCATCCGGGCGAAAACATTAAAGCGGGCTTCAAAATCTTTTCCCAGGGTGTCCTGCTTATTCTGTTTCGCCATATAGGTCAGACGGTTCATAATTTCCTGAGACTGTCGCATCTCACGTCCAAAAGCCTGACCCTTACTACCCAAACCCATATAATACTTCATGTCCCCTTCAAAGATATCGAACAAACGTTTCGCCAGCTTATTCGCTTTCTCATTGGCCCCCAGCTGGTAATAGGTAACCACCAGCGAATAAATAGTAGCATCATACGGAATATTTCCCTCCGGCATCACCTCCAGGCATTTGTCAGCAATTGTCATTGCCTTATCCTTCTTACCCTCATTAACCAGAGCAGTAGCAAGCGTTCCCATCTGAATACGCAGGTTAGTACACATACGTGCAATATTCTCATCCAGGTAAACACCTTTCTTCTCCATACCACCCCAACTGAACTTCATAATGTTGTCGTACATAATATCAGTAGCCACGCGTGTACCACTAATCTGTTGCTCCTGAGGCTCCGCCTTAATCGGAACCAGACGATACGCCAGTCCCTCTAACTGGAAATAATCCTGCAGATTCAGGTAACTCTCAGGACCGGTAGTAACTGCAAAATAAATAGGACGCACCCATTTATTAGTAGCTAAAAGATCCAGAACCATCAAATCATTTTTCAGGACATACGTCTTCTCCAATTGCCAGTTGATCGATTTAACAATGCGGTTAGCCAAGCCAGGCAGAACAGTACCATTTTTCAAGACAAAAGCAGAATCAACCGGAATACTCATCTTCTTGGTAGGAAAATAATTGATCTGCCTTCCATCCTGTCTTTCAAGCTTATTACGCGGATCATCGCTCGACACAAAATCAATCAACTCGCGCACCGAAATGTACCCGGGCAACTTCTGGTCATAAAACTGGACAAAATCCCGCGTCCCCTGACGATATTTATCCTCCGTAAGAGAAAGCGGCATAGGATCCGAATCATAAGCCTTACGCTCCATCTGGTTAATATACCAATCCGTATTCAGAAGGCTCAGATTACACACACGCACATCTGTTCTATACCCTTCCACCTCCTGCACATACCACAAAGGGAAGGTATCGTTATCCCCATTCGTAAACAAGATCGCATTCGGCGCACAGGAATCCAGGTAATCCTTTGCAAAATCACGGCAGGTAAAACGTTTGGAGCGGTCATGATCATCCCATCCATCCTTGGCCAGTAATGTAGGCACAGCCAGGAAGCACAATGCAGTGGAAACAACTGCACTTCTCTTGGCCGAAATCTTCTGAGCCAGGAATTCAAAAATACCAAGCACCCCCAGACCAATCCAGATCGCCCAGGCATAGAAAGAGCCCGCATAGGCATAATCCCGTTCACGCGGCTGATAGGGGTACTGATTCAGAAACACAATAATCGCCAACCCGGTAAACAGGAATAACAGCAGTACCACAAAACCATCCTTGCTATGCGTCCGGAATTGAAAAATCAGCCCAATAATCCCGAGCAAAACAGGCAGAAAGTAAAACCGGTTCGTCCCCTTATTATTTTTCGTACTCTCCAATGTCCCCTTGGAATCCAGGCGCCAGTCATCAAAAGCCTTGAAACCCGTAATCCAGTTACCATCCGTAATATTCCCATGACCCTGAATATCATTTTGCCGGCCGCTGAAGTTCCATAAAAAATACCTCCAGTACATCCAGTTAATCTGATACGTAAAAAAGTATTGAAGATTCTCAGAAAACTTAGGCCGAACAGGCCTTTCATGGCCCTCAGCATCCTTAATTTTATCATGCTTTATCCCACCCCAGTTGCGGTAAGCCGAAATATGGTTCGACTCCTGATTCCACATACGGGGAAAAATAGTACAAAAATCTTTATCATAATTAGGAATACTCTCTTTGCGCTCATCCGAAACAATGTATTGATCCTTCACTTTAGCAGAACCGGAAGCAGCAGCAGAAGCGTCAGCCCCGGCTTTACTATCAGCCGCCACAACAGGTTTAGGAGCCTGCATGTACACAGGATTTCCATCCAAATATGGCTTCTGATTATCCAAAGGCGCATTGTAATACGGACCATAAAATAAAGGCCAGTCACCATACTGTTCGCGACCCAGGTAAGACAATAAACCCACCGCATCCTTGGGAGCATTTTCATTCATCGGTGTACAGGCATTAGATCGTATCACCAGCATCAGGAAAGAAGAATAGCCAATCACCAACATACAAAAACTCAAAATAATTGTATTGATCAAAGCTACTTTTTTACGTCCAAAATAAATCAGGGCAATCACCGCACCCCCAACAACAAAGCGGAAAGCACCCGTAGAACCATTCGAGCTCGAGACCAGGGCAATCACAAAAAACGCAACTGAGGCAGCAAAAAAGATATTAAAAAACTTACCCTTTTCATTGTGCGTATACATTAATCCGATGACAACAACCGTCAACATCAGAAGGAAATAAAAAATCGTACCGGAATTATAAGGAAGACCAACCGTATTCACAAAAAAGATCTCGAAATTCTCCGCCAGATTAATAAGACCAGGGATAATACCATTCAAAATACCTGCCACCAAAATGACCGAAGAAACCAGACAAATAATAAAACCCTTATTCGTCACCTTGTACTTCTTGAAATAATAAATAAACACCATTGCCGGAATCGTCAGCAAATTCAACAGATGCACACCAATAGACAAACCCATTACATACGCGATCAGGATAATCCATCGCTCCGAATGAGGCTCATCCGACACACGCTCCCATTTCAGAATGATCCAGAAAACAAGAGCAGTACATAACTGCGACATCGCATAAACCTCACCCTCCACCGCCGAAAACCAGAAAGAATCACTAAAGTTATACGCAAGAGCCCCCACAATCCCGCTACCCATAATAGCCCAAATCTTACCATCACTCAATTGAACATCCCCTTTACTTTCAGCACTAACACTGCCACCAGAGCCCTTAGCATCCGAGCCCTTATCAGAACTAAACTTACCCTTAACGTCATTAGGCTGAACCTTACCATCATTATTTTTACCGGTCCACTTAGGGTTAAAAAAACCACCCGCCAACAGATTCATATCCCCCGTCCTCTCCGAGATTTTCCGGGCCATTGCCGTAATGCTCCAGAACAAAAACAAAACAGCAAAAGCCGAACTCAAAGCAGACATGATATTCACCATCTTCGCCGCCTTCGTCACATCATTACCAGCGAACAACGTAAAAATACGTCCAAGCATTTGAAACAAAGGAGCACCAGGAGGATGACCCACCTGTAACTTATAACTCGTCGCGATATACTCACCACAATCCCAAAAGCTCGCCGTCGGCTCAATCGTAGCCAAAAACGTATACGCCGAAACCGCAAAAACAGCCCAGCCAGTAATATTATTAATTTTCTTATAGTTCATAGGAGCGGATAAGGGTTTGTCAAAAAATGTTGCTTTTTCAAAATAAAGGACGAAATTAATGAAATATAATGAATTAACTCAGGTTTGCTTAAAATACTGATATACTGAATATTACGACACATTTTTTCTCTTTTTATAAATGCTTGGGAATAGAGACATAGCCCAACATCAAAACGAATTTCAGACATATTCCAGAATCAACTAACAAGCCTTCCTGTATCAAATAACAAGTCCAACCACTAACCAATCATAGCCCTACTACGAACAATTCTAACAGACAATTCCCGTTTTTATTTATCCGTTTAACTTTATTTAACAAAACATTTCATATTTTTTTATTTTTGCGAACAAACAACAAAAGCAATAAGATGGAAAAAGACATCACCTACACAGGAGAAAACGGAGCCCAGATAAGAGCCTGCATCAGCACCCCAGGAAAAGCAACAGGCAAACTTCCGTCCATAATACTCATACACGAAATATATGGCTTAGACGCACATACAAGAGACGTAGCCAAACGACTAACGAACGAAGGCTACCTGGTCATAGCACCACACCTTTTTCACGGAGAATTAGACAAAATCACGTCAGTAGAAACCCTGTCACGCCTGCTGCCATTATTACGCACCATACCACGCGAATCCTTTGGCAATCCCGAAAAGATCAAAGAAGTCAGCGCACAGCTAACAGAGCAAGACCGTCCGGTTTTTAAGAGCCTGATGGAAGTACTTGCCGGCAAACACGATCAGCAATTTGTCAACAACCTCAAGCACGCATATCAATACATAGTAGAACACGAAAACGCAGACTCAAAAAAAACAGCATCACTCGGCTTCTGCTTTGGAGGAGGCATGGCAGGACTGCTCGCAGTAAACGAACCACGAATGGCAGCCCATATAATCTTCTACGGAAAACGCCCCCCGGCTGACAAAATCAAAAACATCACAGCACCCATACTTGGAATATATGGAAGCCTCGATGCAGGCATCAGTCCCGGCATACCGACATTAGCCGAAGAAATGAAAGCAGCCGGGAAAAACTATCAATACATCATGTACGAAGGAGCCTCGCATGCATTCTTCAACAACAACCGCAAAGATGTATACCATCCCCAAGCCGCCGCAAAAGCCTGGGAAGAAGTAAAAACATTCCTAAAGAAAAACTTATAAAAAAAATTACTACTTTTGCCACCCCGTCATCCCAAAAGATGATGGAAAGATTGCCCGATCGTCTAAAGGCAGGACTTCAGATTTTGGTTCTGACTATGTAGGTTCGAATCCTGCTCGGGCAACAAATAGCCTTAAAACCCTTGAAAACAGTGATTTTCAGGGGTTTTTTGTTGGGAAATATCACACTTATTTCCCTCAGGATTACCCTTGTTTCCCTCAATAGGAAAACTGGTAGTTTTATAATAGTTTAGCGCAAATTATACATCATCGCAAAATGAAAGAAGTCATTGCCCACTTTTCATTATTTAAAATTCAAAAAGCTATATTTTTTCTTTTGGCTTTAACTTTTGGATTAAAAATTACAGCACAAGGAGTTTGGACTCAAAAAGCTAATGTTGATACAGTTCACAGAAGTATAGGCACTGGTTTCTCTGTTGGCAATTATGGCTATATTGGGTTAGGTCAAAATGATGGCCAAAATCTATCGGATTTCTGGAAGTGGAATTCAACAACTGACTTATGGGTCGAAATATCGCCCTTTTTAGGAGGTCAAAGAAGAGCCCCTATTTCATTTGTTATTGGAAGTAAGGCATATGTAGGATTAGGAGGGAGCGCAAGTGGATACTTCAATGATTTGTATTCGCTTGATACCGCAACAGGACAATGGATGCAAGAGGCAAGTATGCCTGCTGCTGCCGGGCTTCGTGCTGCAGCAGCTTGTTTTGCTATAGGAACAAACGCTTATGTAGTTGCAGGTACGCCAGGTGGAAAGCCTTATTATGATGATGTTTGGGAATATAATTCACTAAATAACTCATGGACGCAAAAAAATAACCTTCCAAGTGGAATAGGAAATGTGGAAACTTTAAATGGATTTACATTGGGTAGCTTTGGCTATATTGAAGGTGGCTGGAATGGTTCAGTAATTCTTCAGAATATATGGCAATACAATCCTATTAAAGATACTTGGACAATAGTAGGCACCACTCCAGGAACTGCCAGAGGTGGTGAAGCCATTGTTATTATAAAGGGCATTCCCCTATTCGGAGGTGGTATAGATATGTCCGGTAATAATTTAACAGATTTCTGGCAAATGGATACTTCAAACTATACTTGGTCAAGTGTAGCAAATTTTCCTGCGACTGGGCGATTTTGCCCGGCATTTTTTTCAATCGGTAATTCTGGATATATTGGAACAGGTTCAAAATATTACCATTCAGACGAGGCCTCTCCGGATGGATTAAAAGATTTTTGGCGATTTAGTACTTTATACGCAAGCTTCTACGCCACTTCATCTGTTATCTGTAAGGGAGATACTGTTCAGTTAAAGGATCAATCCTTGGGTAATCCGACGAGCTGGAAATGGTCTTTTGGAGGAGGAATTCCAGATACTTCTTCACTTCAAAATCCGAAAATTGCCTATGCGGATTCAGGACACTATTCTGTTAAATTAGTTATTTCTGGGTTAAACGGATCTGATTCAATAACATTGAATAATTATATTACCGTTGTCTCTCCCCTTTCTTCCGTTGTAACAACAAGCAGCAATAGCAATACGATTTGTCAGGGAACAGGATATGTGCAATCTAATTCGTCCGGTAAAAATCAATGGTATTTTAACGGTTCAACTATCAAAAATGATACTTCCCAGAAAATATTCCCGGATCAATCAGGATTTTATGCTGTGATGGAGACGGATACTATTGGTTGTAGTGCAATCTCTATTCCGACATCGGTGACTGTTCTTCCTGCCCCAATTCCTCAAATTGGGACTAAAACGGGCACTACAATTTGTTCGGGGTCAATTGATACATTGTTTGCTTTTGGAAGTGGCAAGTATTTATGGTCAACTGCTGATACTGCCTCCTCCATAATTGTCTCACCGTCCATTTCTACAACCTACACTTTGACTGTTACCGGAGCCAATGGTTGTGCTTCCAGCATTTCGCAATTGATAAAAGTTAACTCTTCACCTGCCGTTCCGGTAATCCAACAAAATGGCAGCTTATTAGCATCAACCGCTTCTCAAGGAAATCAATGGTATCTGAATGGAAATCCTATCAATGGAGCCACTTCTCAATATTTTACACCAATTCAATCAGGCTTTTATCAAGTGATTTTAAATGGAATAGATGGTTGCTCTTCAGCTTCCAATATTATCAACTATACTTATACAGGGATCGACGATTTCAATACGCAAAACCAATCATTAACTATTTACCCAAATCCTGCAACCGGAACCTTTAAAGTCGAAACTAATTCTACTGAAAAACAACTCCTCCAGATATTCGACATCACCGGAAAACTAATGCTTTTTCAAAACTTACTTTCCGGCAAATCAACTATTGAAGGCAGTAGTTTATCTCAGGGCGTTTATAACGTCTCCATCACCAGCAATGAAGGTGTTTCAAATAAGAGATTGGTGATCATTAAATAAACCTGTTCAAAATCAACGATAATTTCCCGGCTAGGGGTTTACCTGAACTGAATCCAGGTCGTTTGCCTGAGACAAAATTTCAATTGTATTCTGACAGAGCCTGAAAGAGTATCGTTCGGTTTGTATTGATTCCGAGGAATTTCCTTGATAGATTTCCCTTGTTTCCCTCAGTGTTAAAGATGGGTGAATTGCTACTGAATAGCCTTGAGATGCAATAAAATTCAGCTGATTACGTTCAAGATGGGTAAAGAATTACAAAAATGAAAAGAAGCTTATTCCTCCTATCCATTGTTTTTGCTCTCGCTTTCTCTGCGAAGGCTCAACAGATTCCCAATTATAATTCTGCTCCTGAAGCCAAAGAAAAAGCCAAACAGAAATTGCAGGAAATCAAAGAGCGCATAAAAACTCCGGAGGATTTCTATAAACAGGCACTTCTGTATTCTGACGACCCAGGTTCAAATAGGAATAATGGTTGTTATGATAGTATTAAACGAGGTGAGTTTGTTCCAGAATTTGAGAAAGTCGCTTTAAGTCTTAAACCCGGTGAAATATCTGATGTATTTGAAACCAAATATGGCTTTCATATCATGCTACTCAGGACTAAAAGAGAAAATGATTTTGATGTTTGCCATATCCTTGTTATCCCTACATATTAAGTCTGAAGGTTTCCCATTTAAAAATCCTGAAAAGTACTGTTCGGTTCGTTCGGATTTGGGTTGCCAGTTGGAAGGACTAAAGAAATTGGGCTCAGTTGAATAAGCCTGATTGTCCAATTTTTTATCCTGCTTGCCTAATCCAATCTCTAATATTCATACCAATTCTCTCAACATCCTCACGTGAAACAATTCCACCATGCATAATTATGTTTCTTGACCTTTCTAACGTAGAAAGGAGGGCTTTACACCATTCCATATTGGTTAATATATCAACGAATAAATCCCAATTTGTTACAATTATAGAAGATAAATCACCAAAATCACAATACATTATTTCTTCTCCGCCTCTGCTTCCATGCCAGCGAAATTTTAAATCCTCCTCTCTTCTTGTTTTCACTTTTGCCTTGATTTTTTCAGGAACTTTTTCCCACCATATTTCTTCATGTTTTTCAGCCATTGCCGACTTAACTAAATCTCTAACCGAGTTTTCAAAAGCATGAAGGGCTATATAAACAATCGACATCTGCCTCGCAGTTTGAAGATGGTCTTTATCTAACATTTCAAATGATAAAGCCTTCATATAGCAGCAGAGGTCTTGTCTATGGAATAGATTCAGCAGGGGATGAAGATGAACCATTGTACCTTTTTGTAGATGATAAAATGAGCGATGGGGTAATTATTCTAAAATATATTCCTGATTATGATGAAATAGGAAAGTTTGAGCCGGAATTGCCTGTGAAAAGGGAAACCATTCAAAAGAGTACGAAAAGAACGATACTTTCATAAATCAAATCCTTGTCCCTTCTCAGAAATAATATCACCCGGCTGATGAAAGGGATTCCCAGAATGAGAAACACGTTTTAAAGCAAAATTTTGACACCCTGAATGCGGAGTTTCCCTCAAGGCTTCCCTCAAATCGGAAAAATGGAATAATGAAGGAGTGAAGCGGAGGAGGTAATAAACAGGTTTTGTGACGGATATTCCGGATTTCCTGTTAAAAAGGCTTTGGAAGGTTCCAACCTGATGAGGAGTATTTACATATTTCATACATTTATACGACGGAGCCTTCGAAAATCTGTGCCTACAATCATGAACGAAAAGGACATTGAAAACCTAACTATAGCCCTTCGGAATATTTCTCTGGGTTCGGCAATTGTTCCCTTCAAAGAACCTACACTGCACTCTCAAAATTTAGGAATGGATACTTTTTCTTAACTCTTTTCAATACTGTTTCATAAGGAATGCCCTTGCCAGCATCTAATTGAGCTAATCCTACTTCGATTGAATTCCTTACACCTTCCGGGAGTTTATCCCAATAATCATCAGAGGTTGATTTGATCTTCCTTTTTATCATAATCAATCAATTATCCATTTCTGATTTAACTGCTTCGGGACATCCATCTTTGCATTGAGGACGGCAATTATGGTAACTTTTTCCGGAGCCTTTGAAGGGTTGTATATAATTCTGTACCCTTTGAAAATAAGCTCCCTCAAGAAATTCAATCGGGTAGTTTCAAATTCCGGAACAATTCTACCACTAAGTGGCTGATTTTTTAGCTGAGTTTCAACTGATGAAGCGAGTTTAGCTACGAATCTTTGCGCGTAAAACTGGGAATCTGAGGCAATGTAATCATAAATGTGATGCAGATTCGAGGAGGCCTTTTCAGACCAAACTACTTCTGTTGCCATTTTTCGATACGCTTAAGCAAATCAGCGGTAGAGATTGTTTTGTTTTTCTCCTCATCAGAAAGTCCCTCCAAAACCTGAGCAGTCAGGTTTAATTCATACATTATCTCATCGAGGGAACTGGAGTCCGGAAGGCTCTTGATTACTTCAATTGACGCCTGTTTTAGTGAGTTCATAGTGTGTTTTTTCTTTCTTAAATGTACGAATAAATCATTTTTGATATTTCTTCATCACTTCTTTATGAGACTTAAATTCGCCCTTATCGGCTTGGGCAATACCTCTTTCAACAGAGGCCTTCTGAGCATCGGGAAGTTCATCCCAAAAATCAACCTCAATGGTTTCCTTTTTGGATAGAAGAGTATGGATTGCCTTTAAGGTTTTACTGTCCTGTACCTCATCAATCAACCGATGTAGGCTTGACTTCAATTCTAAGGTGCTCATGGTATAAGGGTTTTACGGTACAAAGGTACGGAATTTTTGAAGAAATATAGACGGTTACTTTTCGTAGTTTCCCTCCCTGCTTCCCTCAGAGATAAAGACTTTCAAAGCATTTCCGGCCTACCACTCAGAAATTGCCCGATCGTCTAAAGGCAGGACTTCAGATTTTGGTTCTGACTATGTAGTTCATAAATCATATCGAAAGAAAAAATCTCAACTTAAGAATTCACCTGAAAAGACTCAGTCGAAAAACGATTTGCTATTCTAAAAGCCTATTAATGCTTACGGCCTGCCTGAAAATCTATTTTTGGGGTTAGAAATGGGTGCGTTAATTTTCACTATTTCCCTTTCCCCTCTATAAGAATGATTCGTTGTAATTCCTGATATAAATTTGGAATATCATTGATTACCGTATTATATACAATATCATAATCAACACCAAAATAATCATGAATTAACCTATCTCGCATTCCAGCCATTTCTTTCCAATCAACAAGCGGATACCGAATTTTCAAGTTCTCTTCTGTACGTTTGGTTGCCTCCCCTACAATTTCCAGGCTGCGTATAATGGCCTTGCTTAATGTTTCATCATTTACAATTTCTTCCCGAGATTTTCCAGCAGTAACTCTTAAAAGAAAATGACATTCGTCTAAAATATGACGCAAAAACTCAAGCTGCGAGGGGTACATATTCTACTTCTTTTAATATATAAGGGCCAATGTATTTACTCAAAGATTGAGGAGTAACGAGCTCTATTTTTCGACCCGTAATTTCCTCCAGCATGTCGGCAAGAGCAATAAAGTTCTTAAGGGTTTTGTAATCTGGCGCAATATCTACAAAAAAATCTACATCGCTATTTACTTTAGCCTGATCCCTTACAAAAGACCCAAACACCCCAATTTTCAGTACACCGTATTGCCGAAGACGATAACTGTTGGTTATTATCCGTTTAATCAGTTCTGACTTATTCCTTACGGCCACTTCCATAGCCTTAAAGTTAAGGCTTTTTTATGATTTCAAATTCGGTCGAGAATTCAGTCGAGTACAATGGAGTATAAATCGGATCCTTTGAGCTCAGTCAGCAACAATAAACCACTTCTTGATATAATTTTTCTTTGGAGAGGTCATATTTCAATGGCATCCTTCATAGCATTATAAAGGTAATGGCCATGTATAAGTTTCTTAAAGGATATTTCATTTTCGCTATTGATCGTTATATCAACAGGAGATTCAATCGCATCAACTAATGCCTCATGAATTTTACTTTCCCAATTCATTTTTGCTCGTTCTCCAATCGTTTTTTGAGTAACCACCAACACATCATAATCGCTGTTTTTGTCGTTATCCCCTCTCACTCTTGAGCCAAACAACATGATTCTCGCATCTGGGATAAAAGTAGTATAGTTCTGTGTATGGAAAATTTCCATGCAAGTTTCCTTTGGAGGGGGGGGGGAAAGGAAAAGGAGAAATATACAAACTCATGTAACCTTTCCCGGTCAAAATGCGTACAACAAGGCTAAATATGACGGATTAGTAAAAAAAAAGCTAAAAGCAATGATAGACGAAAACCCAGAATCCAAAGTAAAGGGTACTATAGAGTGCCTCTCATTTATTTTCCGTTTACTGGTTTACAATGGTATTTCCTGCCATAACAACTGCTCCTGTTCTTGCTAGTGCTCTGCCATCAAGTGTAGCTCCTGTATCAAAAGTTATAGATTGCATTGACATGACGGTTCCTTTAAAAACAGAAGTAGTTCCAAAAGTTGCGGAACTGCTGACTTGCCAAAAAATATTAGAAGCCAATGCGCCACCACTTAAAATGACTTTACGTCCGGAGGTTGCAGTGAGGGTGGATGCAATCTGAATTATGAAAACAGCATTTGCATTTCCTTTTGCGTCCAGGGTGAGATCTCCGGATGAAATAGCAAGTGAAGAAGTAGACTTATAAAGGCCTGGCGTCAGCGTTAGTCCACCAATGTTTCCTGACAATGATACAATATCTGTGCATGTTCTCCCGGCCGCATCATTATAAGCAGATGTAAGATCAAGCTTCGCCTGATTTGCAATGTTGTCATTAATATGCAGTGTCCCATTTAAGATTCCCGGGGGAAATCCACCAACTGATGTGCCTGGGCTTAATCCAAGATCACCTGTTATATTTGTTGCTCCGGTATTTGTAACGGCTGAACCTGCAAGAATTGCTAACCCAGTTGCTCCAGCAAGTTGTACTGATGCCTGCACTGTAGTTTGAAGAGGAATTACTATGGGAGTTGACCCTGCAGTTGTCTGTGTTGTTTCATTTTTTTTGCACGCAGCTACTAAAATAACCGATGCTACCACAAGGGTTGTCATCATTTTTTTCATTTTCATTTTTTGTCTTTTTAGATTTCCGCGTTTTGCAGTATATGTGAAAATACTTCACCTTACAAAGCTGCGGATCTTCATTCAGCTGAGAATTACATTACTTTGGAAGATAGTTATGTAATTCACACGCTATAAACAAAGCTCTGCAATCCCCAATAACTACTTTTTGCAGTCGACCGGCAGGCATGAAAACGAATAACAGCAGTAGTTCAGGTGGTGGAACAAGAAACGATATACCAGGAACTGCCACGAATGACAATATACTTAGCGATGGTAGTAAATGAAATTATTTCTCAATTGTCTGATGAGTATAAATCAATATGAGTGTTAATTATCTGGCCTGGGTTTCGGGCAAATGGTACATTGTAGTTACCCCAACGGGTTAGAACTTTAAACAACTATATTCTTACTCCAATAATCAAAATATCATCTGTCTGTTCTTCGCTCATCCATTTCCACTCTTCAATGGTTTTATTAAGCGCATTTTTTTGTTCATTCATAGGCAGATGTTGCACAGAAAGGAGAATTTCTTTGAATCCTTTGTATTTAAGTTTTTTTCCTTTAGGCCCACCAAACTGATCAGGATAGCCGTCACTGAATAAATAAATAGTGTCACCCTTCTCCACCTGCATTTCGTGATTAGTAAATTCTTGCAATTTTCCGCTTAAAAATACGCCTATCGGAAATCGGTCAGCAGGAATCTCAATGAGCTCGCCCTTTCTTATCAGATATAATGAATTGTATGCTCCTGCAAATTCTAATGTATTTGATTCCCTGTCAATCGAACATAAGGCTATGTCCATTGTATCTTTTATCCCTGAACTTTCAATGGATTGTCGCAGTGTTTTATTGATACCGTTGCTTAATTCGTATAATATCTCACTTGGCTTAGTATGCTCATGTTCGTTAATTGATTTGCTTAATAAATTATAACCAACAATGCTCATTAATGCCCCTGGAACTCCATGCCCGGTACAATCAACGGCAGCAATATACGTTTTGTTATCAAATTTTTCTACCCAATAAAAATCACCACTGATAATGTCTTTGGGCTTAAATAGAACAAATGACTGGGGTACCAATTCCTTTACAAGTTCTTCTGGCGGAAATATAGCATTCTGAATACGTTTTGCATAATTGATACTATCAAGGATATCTTTATTTTTTTGTTCTATTATCTTTTTTTGTTCTGCCAATAAGAGGTTTGCTTTCTTACGTTCGGTAATATCTCTCACAACGCATTGAAACCCTTTTACCCAACCTTTTTCCATCTCCATTATACCAACCTGTTCCACCCACTTTTCTTTACCCGTTTTCGTATGAATAAGAAACTCGATAATCGATTCATGAGCCTTGTTTTTAAATTGCTCTTGATAACTACGACGGACTCTTTCCTGCCATTCAGGAGCAATTAAAATTGAAAAGTGCTTTCCAACTAATTCTTCACTTGAATATTCCGTAAGGATAGTAACACGTTTATTGATGTAAGTAAACATTCCTTGCGCATCGCTTGTATATAAGGTGTCACCCGCCTCTTCAATTATTTTACGATACTTATTCTCACTCTCAATTACCTTTCTCTCCATTTCCTTAATATCGCTTATATCATGGAATACGCAGAGAAAACAACCTTTGTCTTCCATTTCAAATGCTTCAACTGAAAAAATGGTGTCAATTTTTTTTCCTGCTTTCGTACTACAAGGAACATTTTCATTTCTTAAAAAGCCGAGTTCCTTTAATTTGGAAAAAGATTTGAGTTGGGTTTCTTTTGACACAAATCCCGCTTCGTCAGCAGTTAAACCAATCACATCTTCCCGATTATATCCAAAAGTTGAAAGGAAACTTTCATTTACCGCAACTATACTGCCTGTTTCATTTTCTGCGATTATCATTCCTGAAGGGGAGGTGTTAAATAACTTTAAAAAACCTTCTTTGGCCTGAACAAAAGCTTTTTCAATTCTTTCTGCCCTCTTCCGTTCAGTAATATCGTAAATACAGTTGATTGTATGTTTTTCCCCGTTTAGCAACAATGCTTCGGATGAGACGATGATATCCACTTTCCTTCCCGACTTGTGATTGATAATCATTTCTGCGTGTCTTGCAGAGCCCTTTTCACGAACTTCCGAAATTATTCTTTGACGTATAGAAGGGTCAGTATTGATTCCGACTTCCACACCGTTTCGTCCAATCAATTCTTCCGGTGAATACCCCGTCATTTGAGCAAAAGCATCATTTACTTCCATATATTGATAGTCGGAATCCCTTGTAATAGCAATTCCAATACCACTTGCCTGAAATATCTTTTGAAACTTCTCTTCACTTTCAGCAACCTTCCTCACCATTGCTTTCACTTCGGTTATATCATGAAATATGGAAAGGAAACATGGCCGGCCTTCTATCTCAAACGAATCAGTTGAAACAATACAGCTAATTTTTTCGCCATTTTTGGTATTGCAAAGAACATCTTCGTTTTTTAGAAAACCCTGCTGATTTAATTTGTTTGCTAATTTCTCCCTGTATTCGATAGCCACCAATCCTAATTCATCTACGGTTAAACCAATCGCTTCTTCTCTTTTGTATCCGAAGGTTGTTAGAAAATTCTTATTTACTTCGATAAATTTTTTTGTCTCAACATCCATAAGAATCATTCCGGAAGGAGATGCATTAAATATTTTCAGTAAGCCGTCTTTGCTTTGTGCAAGGGATTTTCCTGTTTCCTCCGCATTTTTTCTATCCGTAAGATCGCGTGTTACCTTTGAAAAGCCAGTTACCTTATTGTTTTTATCGTGAATAGCTGTGATAAGAATACTGCCCCAAAAACGTGTTCCATCTTTCTTCACTCGCCATCCTTCATCACTTGCCTTTCCTTCGATGTTAGCTTTCTCAATAAGCTTTTCAGGCAATTTATTTTCACGGTCTTCCTTTGTATAAAATAATTTGAAGCTTTTTCCAGTTATTTCTTTGTCGGTGTATCCTTTGATTTTCTCTGCTCCTTTGTTCCAATTCACAACATTGCCCTTCTCATCCAAAAGCAAGATAGCGTAATCTTCAATTTCCTCTATCATTTGTCGATAGGGTTCGTCACTTTCAAACATATTTTAGATTATTATTTCCATCTACTTCAAATCTATTCCAATAATGTCTTACCTACCAAACCTTGAATTATCGTAGATGGAAATTAACGCTATAAAACAATGCCTCTCGGAAACCATTGTCCGCTCATAAAAAATCTGGGAGTAGAACCATCTCTTTTTGATAAATGTAAACCATTTTATATAACCCTCAAGAAATAAAATCATATTATCCATTTTATTTAGGAAAACACCAAATGGCTACAAACCTTACATATGTATGGTTTCAACATATATTGTTTTGTAAATACGATTTATACGTCGGGATATGGGAGAAGAGAACAAACCGATTAAAAATCTGGTTTGATACCGGAGCCTGTGAACAGTAATTTTAGCTAAACAAAGATTTCGTCATTTCTGCCTCGTTTTATAATAACCACAGCAGGCATTGAGCAAACATTCAGGACACTTTGGGTTAGTAGGCCGGCATATTTCCCGGCCGAGAAATGACAAAGCCATACCAATTTCGGCCCAGTCTTTCTGTGGAAGAACGTCCATCAATTGTGTTTCAATTTTTTTGGGATCAGTTCCTGAGGCAATCCCTAACCTGGGGGCCACACGAACTACATGCAGATCCACGATGATACCTTCGGCTTTTTTTCCTGATTCCCTTAAAATAACGTTTGCTGATTTGCGGCCAATCCCCGGGAGTTTTATTAGCTCCTCCAGTGTCATCGGGGTCTTACTGTCTTTCTTAACAATCCCGGCAAGAGTAATAAGCCACCTGGTTTTATTCCCAAAATTCCTGACCTTGCCAATAAATTGGAACAAGGTCTGCTCATCTGCCCTCGAAAGTGCTTCCATATCCGGAAATGCTTTAAACAAATCCGGGGCAATGTGGTTGATATGCCGGTCAGAGTCCTGTGCTGAGA
>Ga0207067_10005_pt1 | contig 68993 bp, 38 predicted proteins | sample Alteio_BWMinCont_25_FD_153484 | JGI IMG/M metagenome (GOLD analysis project Ga0207067, IMG submission 153484) | Enriched cells from forest soil in Barre Woods Harvard Forest LTER site, Petersham, Massachusetts, United States -... | ecosystem: Environmental > Terrestrial > Soil > Temperate forest >...
AATGTGGCCATTGTAAATGCCATAGGTCAGGAAGTGTATAGCCAGCAGGTAAGCAACAATAAGGTTGAAAACATTGACATCAGCAAGCTCCCTGCAGGCAGCTACATACTGCGTGCAGGCACTACCAATGGTACTATTAACAAGGTATTCCAGGTAATGCATCAATAATAAAATACTTTAATATAATTCCGGCAGGCTCATGATTTCATGAGCCTGCTTTTTTTATTTTATATTTGCGCAAATATTGGCCAGAACGCCTTGCACACCGTTGCCCCATGGAGCTGACAGATAAGCTGAAACTGAAGAAAGACCTGCCCTTACTGCTTGTGGATGCACCAGCCAGTGTGGCCCCGCTGTTTGCAGGTTATAGTCCCCATACAGGTAGCTGTTCTGTAATGCAGGTACTGCTTTTTGTGACACAAGCTAAGGAGCTGGAAGCTGCTGCACCACCACTGCTGAACAAGCTGGGCGATAGTGCACTGCTGTGGATCGTGTATCCTAAAAAGAGTGGCGCCATACCCACTGATCTCAACCGTGATAAGGGTTGGGAAGCTGTCTTCAACCTGGGTTACGAGCCTGTAACATCGGTTGCTGTTGACCAGGACTGGACCGCCCTGCGCTTTAAGAAAAAGGAGCAGATAGCAGGTTACATAAGGGGAGTGCCTATGGAAGAGAGGCAGGCAGAGGGGATAGACTTTAAGAACCGCACCGTAACCTTGCCAGCCGATGCATTGCAGGCCGTGCAGGAACATGCCGGGATGGAAGCATTCTTTAATGCGCTTGCCTTCACCCATAAAAAAGAGCATGTAATGGCCATAACAGATGCTAAAAAGCCAGAAACCCGTGCAGCAAGAATAGTGAAGATGGTAGTAATGCTGCAAACAAAGATGAAAGAAAAAAAGAATAAATAAACATGGATACCCGGCCCGAAAAAGGAAAGTTAGTTGAGTGGATAAAGGAGCATTACCTGGGTAGAGAAGTGAAAGATTCGCGGTCTGAAGCAGGCAACTGGATGCAGCTGACGCTGGAAGAAATAGAAAAGGGCAGGGCTGTAATATCTATGACCGTGCGCAAAGAAATGACTAACCCATATGGCAACATACATGGTGGCATGATGAGCCTGGTAATAGACGAATGTATAGGCTGGGCCATAGTAAGCCTGGAGGCTGAAAACCACTATACATCACTTAACCTGGGCGTAGATTTCTTATATGCCATAAAAGAAGGTGACCGTTTGCGCAGCGAGGCCAGGGTAGTGAGGCACGGCAAAAAGATAGTGAATGCAGAATGCCATGTATATGATATGCAGCACAGGTTGCTTGCGAAAGCCAGCAGCAACCTGATAGGCACCCATATGAAACTCAAAACACAAAATGAGCAGGAATGACAGGCTTTGTTAGAATAAGATAACCAACCTGCTGCACACAAAAATATTTAGTTTATTTTCGACATTACTATTTGATACATGCTGAACGGAAAAAAGATTGTTATTGTACTGCCGGCCTACAATGCCGCACTGACGCTGGAACGTACCTATGGTGAAATACCGCATGAGGTAGTAGATGAAGTAGTGCTGGTGGATGACAACAGTACGGATGATACCGTAGGGGTAGCCAGGAAGCTGGGCCTGAAGCATATAATAAGCCATGAGAAAAACAAAGGTTATGGTGGCAATCAGAAAAGCTGCTATAAAAAAGCCCTGGAACTGGGAGCGGATATAGTCATCATGCTGCACCCCGACTACCAGTACACCCCCAAGCTGCTACTGGCCATGTCTTCTATAATTGCCAACGAGGTATATCCCGTAGTCCTTGCATCAAGAATACTGGGCAACGGCGCTCTTAAAGGTGGTATGCCACTTTATAAATATGTTTTCAACCGCTTCCTCACTTTGTTTGAGAACATACTGCTTTGGGAAAAACTAAGCGAGTACCACACCGGTTACCGCGCCTTCTCTGCCGATGTACTCAGGTCTATTGACTTTACCCACAACAGCGACGACTTTGTATTTGATAACGAAATGATATCGCAGATATTTATGAATGGCTATGAAATAGCCGAAGTAACCTGCCCCACCAAGTACTTTGATGAAGCTTCGAGCATCAACTTTAAAAGAAGCATGAAGTATGGACGTGGAGTGCTCCGGGTATCGCTCACTCACCGCCTGCACAAGTGGGGCTGGATCAATAGCAAGTTATATAAAAAGAGGTAGGATCCCATTTCTTTTGCCAGTTCTTCATAGTCTGCCTGGCATAAACAATTGGGTGCCCTAGTTCCTGGTCACACCTCCCCACTATTAACTTGTACATATATACAAGGCTTTCATAGTGCCCGTAATATATAGTGAGTTATATAAATAATGGCTGTAGCTTTAATGGCATTGTTTTTTTGAAGCAATTGTCATACTATGAACGTTAAGTCTAATTCAGTTTACGATATTTTATTGCGTATGCGTGTGTATTTCCAGGGCTATAGCCCTGCACAGAAATACATTCATGAAGATCCGCTCAGGTCTGAGTTGCTCGCTTCTGAACAGATGGAGCAGCAAGGCAAGATTGTAGCTGCATCGCATAAGCTAACGACAGCGAAAGCTCCTGCCCAACTTATCAAGCGTCTTAGCGACAATGAAAAGGTGTTGCTGGAGGTAAGAGATCTGCTGGTAGATGCTGTAAAGGAAAATAAACGGATAACACCTGCAGGGGAATGGGTGCTGGATAATTTTTACCTGATTGAAGAGCATATTGTAATAGGTAAAAGGCATTTACCCAAAGGTTATAGCCAGAGCTTACCCAGGTTGGCGGCAAATGGCCCCTCGGCAGGGTTGCCCCGTGTTTACGATATTGCTCTAGATATCATATCGCATAGTGATGGCCGCATAGACATAAGAACCCTTACCAACTTTGTTGCTGCATACCAAACTGTTACCCGGCTTACCATTGGTGAGTTGTGGGCAATTCCCATCATGCTGCGGCTGGCGCTGATAGAAAATCTGCGACGTGTGGCTGCACGTATAGCAATGGATAAGATAGACCAGGAGCTGGCAGACTATTGGGCAGGGCAGCTTATAGCCTCTGCTGAAAAGGATGCAAAGAACCTGATACTGATCATTGCAGATATGGCGCGGTCTGCACCTCCATTAGCCAGCCCGTTTGTAGCTGAAATGACCAGGCAATTGCAAGGTAAAGGGCCGGTACTATCCCTGCCGCTTACCTGGATGGAACAGCAGTTGTCAGAAGCTGGCATCAGCAGCAATGAGTTGGTACATCTCGAAAACCAGAAACAAGCTGCAGACCAGGTATCTATAAGCAATAGTATAGGTAGTCTACGCTTCCTGGGCTCTACCGATTGGCGCGACTTTGTAGAAACCCTGAGCAGTATAGACGAAGCCCTGCGTGAAGATATTGATGGTGTTTACAGCCGCATGGATTTTTCAACGCGCGACCATTACCGGCACGTAGTGGAGTCGGTTGCTAAAAGAAGCGAATTGACTGAAATGCATGTGGCGCGCACTGCTATTGCGCTGGCCAAAACTGCAGCAAATGAAGGGGGACAACCACGTACTACCCATGTAGGTTACTACCTGGTAGATAAGGGCCTTGAGCAATTAGAACGTTCGGTAAACATACAATTTAGCTCCCTTAATAAACTACAACGCTGGACTGCAAAACACCCGTTGACTTTTTACGTATGGCCTATTATCCTCATGGCGCTCATGTTCAGCGCATACGCCATATTGGTGGCTGCTAAATATGGAATGGATACCTGGTTATTGCCCATAATAGGTCTGCTTACATTCGTTTCTTCCACCCACCTTGCAGTATCGATAGTGAACTGGCTGGCAACATTGTTGGTAAAGCCGCAATTGCTGCCGCGTATGGACTTCGCCAAAGGCATACCGGCACCATTACGTACCCTTGTGGCGATACCCACTATGCTTACTAATAAAAGTGGGATAGCAGAACTTGCCGAGGCACTGGAAGTGCGCTACCTGGCTAATAGTGACCCACACCTGCACTTTGCTTTAGTTACAGATTTTGCAGACGCATTGCAGGAAAAAATGCCTGACGACGATGAGTTACTTGCGGCAGCAAAGGAAGCAATAGAACTGCTGAACAATAAATATAAGAGTAGTGGCCCGGATATTTTCTTCCAGTTTCACCGCCCACGCAGGTGGAATCCCCGTGAAGGTGTATGGATGGGGTATGAACGCAAAAGAGGCAAACTTTCTGAATTGAATGAATTATTACGTGGTGGTGCAGCAGGGTGTTTTTCTAACATTGTAGGTGACTATAGTGTGCTTTTGAATATCAGGTATATTATAACATTGGATACCGACACGCAACTACCACGTGATGCAGCCTGGAAGTTTGTTGCCACAATGGCACACCCGCTAAACCAGGCTGTTTATGATGAGCAGAAGCAAAGGGTGACGCAGGGTTATGGTATATTGCAGCCAAGGGTAGCCGTAAGCATGCCGGGCTCCGAAAATTCGTTTTATGCACAGATGCACCAGAATGATTCCGGGCTTGATCCATATACCCGTGTTACGTCTGATGTTTACCAGGACTTATTTGGCGAAGGTTCCTTCATAGGGAAGGGTATATACGATGTAGATATTTTTGAAAAAGCACTCAATAACAGGTTTCCTGAAAACCGTATCCTGAGTCATGATCTGCTGGAAGGTTGCTACACACGTTGCGGACTGATCAGTGACGTGCAACTGTACGAAGAATATCCGTCAACTTATCGCGCTGATGTAAGTCGCCGTCATAGATGGGTACGTGGCGACTGGCAGATAGCATGGTGGATGCTGCCATGGATACCAGATAAGAACAGGCACCTGGTACCCAATAAACTTTCGTGGCTGGCAAGATGGAAGATATTTGATAACATACGCCGCAGCCTTTCTCCAATAGCGCTTGTAACATTGTTGTTGCTGGGTTGGACCATATTGCCGATGCCTTGGTTATGGACACTCCTGGTAACAAGTATGCTTTTGCTCCAAACCGTTATGACCTCTATTTGGCATGTGGTGCACAAGCCTAATGATCTTATTCTTAAAGAACATTTACTGGAAGCATCGCGGTCTGCTTTTTCCAGTTTGTCGCATATCATTTTCGCTATTGCCTGTCTCCCTTATGAGGCATATTATAATACAGATGCCATCATTCGTACCAATTGGCGTATGCTGGTCACCAACAGGGGATTGCTGGAATGGACCCCTTCGACCAGCCCTAAGGTAAAAGGGCGCAGCACCCTTCTACGCACGTACCGCCGTATGTGGGTAGCCCCTTTCCTCTCTATTATGATATTGGCTTACCTGTGCAGTTATGATCCTATGACCGTAATTGTAGCTGCGCCTATACTTATATTATGGGCTGCATCGCCTGCTATAAGCTGGTATATAAGTCTTCCGCTGAAGCGTAAGGCGGCTAACCTAAGCCTGGAGCAACGTATTTACCTGCAAAAGCTGGCACGCAAAACCTGGGCATTCTTCGATCGTTTTGTGGGTGCCGAAGATAACTGGTTACCTCCTGATAACTACCAGGAAAATCCTGTAGAAGTCATTGCCCATCGCACATCGCCTACCAACATAGGCCTCTCCATGTTGTCTGGCATTACTGCATACGATTTTGGGTACATCTCAAATAAGACTTTCCTGCAACGAACTTCTGGTACACTGGATACAATTGACAAGCTGGAAAAATATCGTGGACATTTATATAACTGGTACGATACGTTAACCCTGCAACCTCTATTTCCAAGGTATGTATCTACGGTTGACAGTGGCAACTTTGCCGGGCACCTGATCACGCTGCGGCAGGGCCTCTTTGAAATATTGTGGGGTAAAATTATAAACCCACGCATTTTTGAAGGGATTTCAGATACACTATATATAGTTGCAGATTACATAAAGACGCGCCAGGACAAACTGGAGAAAATGCGCATTGAACTGGATGTGGTGCGTGCCCAATTGCCACATACATTGAAAAATGTAAAGGTGGTATTAGATACTATGGCTGCATATATTTTGCCGGTATATAATGAGCAAACCCGAGAAGCAGATGAAGGCAGTGAGTGGATATATAAACTTTATGCACAGGTACAGGATATCTTAAATGATATAAATGAGCTTGCACCATGGCTTCACATCGACATGCCAGTTGGTTTCGCATTTCCTGAGCTGGATAATCCTTCATTGGCAGATCTGGCAAAGGCTGAAGTGACATTGCTGCCCATGCTGGATGAGATAGATAAAGGGAACAATGAAACCTTAAAGCCATGGTCCTCTGCTGCCCGCATGCACATTACTGCGGGGAGCCGCGCGGCTGCAAGTCGTGTTGCGCTGATTGAAATAATGGGCAGGCAATGTATGGAGACGGCAGACATGGAATACGAGTTCCTCTATGATCGTTCTAAAAAGCTTTACCGTATTGGATATAATGTAGAAGAACACCGTAATGACCCCAGCTATTACGATCTGCTGGCATCAGAAGCCCGTTTATGTGTGTTTGTGGGAATAGCCCAGGGCAAAATGGAGCAGGAAAGCTGGTTCTCATTGGGACGCCTGCTTACTAATGCCGGTGGCGACCCTATATTGTTGTCATGGAGCGGAAGTATGTTTGAGTACCTGATGCCATTGCTGGTAATGCCAACGTATGATAATACGTTATTGGACCAGACAAATAAAGCTTCAGTAGCACGGCAAATAGAATATGGCCGTCAGCGTGGCGTACCATGGGGCATATCAGAGTCTGGATACAATACCGTTGATACCAATCTTAACTACCAGTATCGTGCATTTGGTGTGCCCGGCCTGGGCCTTAAAAGGGGGCTAGGGGACGACCTGGTAGTGGCACCTTATGCAACCATGCTTGCATTGATGGTAGCCCCGGAAGAGGCTTGCAGGAACCTGCAGGCCTTGACCAATGATGGCTTTGAAGGTAACTATGGTTTCTTTGAGGCAATTGACTATACGCCAATACGATTGCCAAGGGGAGCAAGCTGTGCAGTTATAAAGTCTTATATGGCTCATCACCAGGGGATGGGGTTGCTTTCTTTGTCTTACCTGTTGTTGGATAAACCTATGCAGCGGAGGTTTGAGGCAGAGCCACAAATACAGGCAACATTATTGTTGTTGCAGGAACGCCTGCCAAGAGCTACCATATTCTACTCCCACACTTCTGATATAGTAGATACCCACGCAGAAGCCAGTGAACCACAGATGCGTATTATGAGCACGCCAAATACACCGGTGCCTGAAGTACACTTGTTATCCAATAGCAGGTACCAGGTGGTGATCACAAATGCAGGTGGTGGCTACAGCTGCTGGAAAGATATTGCCGTGACCCGTTGGCGCGAAGATACCACGCGCGACAACTGGGGTATGTTCTGTTATATTAAAGATGCTGAAACAGGTGAGTATTGGTCAAACACTTATCAACCTACACTAAAACCATATAAGAGTTATGAAGCGGTATTCTCTATGGGGCATGCGGAATTCCGCAGGCGCGATGCAGGTATAGAAACATATACGGAGATCGTAGTATCGCCCGAGGATGATATTGAAATGCGCCGTTTACGCATCACTAACCGCACGGCTGTACGCAGGGTAATTGAGGTGACCAGTTATGCAGAAGTGGTACTGGCTACAAATGCTGCAGACATGGCACATCCTGCCTTCAGCAATTTGTTTGTGCAAACAGAGATCATACCTAATAACCCGGCTATAATATGTACCCGGCGTAAGCGTAACGAAGATGAAACACCGCCATGGATGTTTCACCTGATGACCGTGAATGGTGCTGACGTAGAAATGGTATCGTACGAGACAGATAGGATGAAATTCATAGGTCGAGGTAAAACTGTTGCCAACCCACAAGCTATGGATGACAATGCGCAGCTTTCGGGTAGTGAAGGTTCTGTACTTGATCCCATTGTTGCAATACGCTATCGTATTGTATTAAAACCTAACCAGGCCGTGACGGTTGATATGGTGTTGGGCATAGCCGATACGCGAGAGGTATGTACAGGGCTGATGGAAAAATATAAAGACAGGCACCTGAAAAACAGGGCATTTGAACTTTCATGGACACACAGTCATGTGTTGCTGAGGCAGATAAATGCACTTGAGGTGGATGCCCAATTGTATAGCAGACTTGCAGGTTATATTATATATTCTAACCCAACATTGCGTACCGATGCGGCTATGATCAACCGCAACAACAGGGGACAATCGGGCTTGTGGAGTTATTCTATATCAGGAGATCTGCCTATAGTATTGCTTCGTGTTCAGGATACTGAAAATATAGAGATCGTGAAGCAAATGGTGCAGGCGCATGCTTACTGGAGGCTGAAGGGTTTGTATGTGGACCTGGTGATATGGAATGAAGACCATGGATCTTACCGCCAATTGTTGCAGGACCAGATATTGGGACTCATAACAGCAACAAGTGGTGTTTATAATAATGACAGGCCGGGTAATATTTTTGTACGCTCTGTTGACCAGGTGTCTGAAGAGGATCGTGTTTTGTTCCAAACAGTTGCCCGTGTTATTATTAATGATAGCGATGGCACACTGGTGGAACAAATAAACAGGCGTATGATAGTGAAGGCTTTGCCGCCGCTGTTGCTGCCTTCTTTAAACTATGCGCCTGAACGTGTGCAACGTTCGGTATTACCATCCAATCTGTTGTTCTTTAACGGATATGGTGGATTTACCCAGGATGGCAAAGAGTATATAATTGATGTTAAAGGCGCTAAAACAACACCTGCACCCTGGGCGAATGTAATAGCCAATGCCGACTTTGGTACTGTAATATCAGAAAGTGGTGGTGCCTATACGTGGGCAGAAAATGCACATGAATTTCGCCTTACCCCATGGAATAACGATCCGGTAAGTGATACTTGCGGAGAAGCCTATTACCTGCGCGATGAAGAAACAGGCCATTACTGGTCACCTACACCTGCCCCGGGTGGCACTACGGAGTACATCATACGTCATGGTTTTGGATACAGCGTTTTTGAACATGTAGAACATGGCATTCGCACTGAGATGTGGGTGTATGTTGATCTTGAGGCAAGTATAAAGTTTGTGGTACTCAAGATCAAAAACTTATCGGGAAGGGCCAGGAAGTTGAGCGCGACAGGATATGTAGAGTGGGTGCTGGGCGATCTGCGTGCAAAGAATATGATGCATGTGGTAACGGATACAGACCCTGTTAGCGGAGCAATGTTCTCCCGTAACCGTTACAATACCATATTTGCAGACATGGTAGCCTTTTTTGATGTAGATGATAGTAGTAAACGCACTGTTACTACAGATCGTACTGAATTTATTGGTCGTAATGGTACGCTGCAAAATCCCGAAGCCATGGGCAGGACAAAATTGTCTAACCGTGTAAGTAGCGGCCTTGATCCTTGTACTGCATTACAGTTGCCTTTTGACTTGTATGAGGATCAGGAAAAAGAAGTGATCTTCAGGCTGGGTACAGGTAAAAATGAAGAAGATGCAAGACGCATTGCACTACAGTTTAAAGGTTCAGCTGCGGCTGGTGAGGCGCGCACAAAGGTGCATGACTACTGGAATGAAACACTGAATGCTATACAGGTGGAAACCCCTGATAAAGCCCTGAACCTGGTAGCTAATGGTTGGCTTACCTACCAAACATTGAGCAGCAGGATAGTAGCCCGTAGTGGGTTTTACCAGTCAGGTGGTGCATGGGGCTTCCGCGATCAGTTGCAGGATGTTATTTCTCTTGTACATGCAAAACCTCAACTGGCACGTGCACAGATATTGCTTTGTGCTTCACGCCAATTCAGGGAAGGCGATGTGCAGCATTGGTGGCATCCGCCTACAGGACGTGGTGTGCGCACTACTTGCTCTGACGACTTCTTGTGGCTCCCCTTTATTACATCACGATATGTAACAGCTACGGGGGACACTGGGGTGCTGGATGAGCAGGTGAATTATCTTGAAGGACGTTTATTGACTCATGGTGAAGAGTCTTATTACGATCTGCCACTGAAATCGGCACATACAGATACATTGTATCAACATTGTGTAGCAGCCATACGTAACGGTTTTAAATATGGAGAACACGGCTTACCACTTATAGGCTCTGGCGACTGGAACGATGGTATGGATAAAGTAGGCGAAGAAGGGAAGGGTGAAAGTGTATGGCTGGCATTTTTCCTATACACGGTACTCAACAGGTTTTCTGTAGTTGCTGAAGCTCATAGAGATGCAGCATTTGTAACAGAATGTAAGAATGAAGCAGAAAAATTGCGGGTAAATGTAGAACAGCATGCATGGGATGGAGAGTGGTACCGGAGGGCTTATTTTGACGATGGCACCCCGCTGGGGTCATCAACCAATACTGAATGTCGCATCGACTCTATATCGCAAAGCTGGTCTGTGCTTTCGGGTGCAGGTGAGGCTGTACATGCGAAAACGGCAATGGCATCGGTAGATAAATACCTGGTACGGAGGGATAAACAGCTAATACAATTACTGGATCCACCATTTGACAAGGTAGGAAAGAACCCCGGTTACATTAGGGGTTATGTGCCGGGCGTAAGGGAAAACGGTGGCCAATATACACACGCAGCCATATGGACCATTATGGCTTTTGCCGCCTTGGGTGATAATGAAAAGGTGTGGGAGCTCTTCTCTATGATAAACCCTGTAAACCATGGTAACAACGCCGCCAAAATAGAGATCTACAAAGTAGAACCGTATGTGGTAGCAGCAGATGTTTATGCGGTAGCACCGCACAATGGACGTGGGGGATGGACGTGGTACACAGGGTCTGCAGGTTGGATGTACCAGCTTATAGTAGAATCAGTTCTCGGTATAAAACTGGAGGCTGGCAAATTGAGTATAAACCCATGCATCCCGGCTGAATGGGATTCCTTTAAACTGCATTATAGGTTTGGCAACACGTATTACCATATTACGGTACTACAAAAGGTTGTCAATAGTTCTTTGTTATTAGTGGACAATAAAGCTATTGTGGGCAATGTAATAGTGCTGGCAGATGATGGGAAACATCATACTGTGGAATTAACCGTTGTTAAAAAATAATAGAGGAATAACTGAGGTATTTTATATGTAATCTTTTGATTAAAAAAGCAATGTAATCAGCTATTACATTGCTTTTTTATTATTTTAGCCGTTTCATACACTAACCGTTAGACGAACGCATGGTAAGACCTATACTCTGGAATACATTTTTCATAATTTTTATTTTTTGTTTTTCTGTAATAAGTACTACAGCAAAAGTATTCATCCCAGGACCAGACTTTATAAAGGAAAATATAAATAAAACGTCTTATCCTTTAGATACTTCTGCACGCGCTGTAGTACTTTATGAGAAAGTTTATTTTACGGTCTATTATTCAAATAAATATGGATTGTGTCAACATAAAAATATTAGAAAGATAGTTAAAATTCTTACTGATGCAGGAAAGGGCTATGGCGATATTAAAGACGAGGCTTATTATAACGAGTTTGCTTTTGCTGAGTTTACGAAACCAGAAGGCACGACCTACAACTGGGAAGGGAATGAGATAAAGAAAACAAAATTTGATGAAGCGAGTTCTAAATTGGAGTCAGAAAGCGATTATTTAGTAGCTCTTAAATTTTCGATGCCTGAAGTTAAAGCTGGATCTATAATAGAATATGAATATAGTTTAGATGAGCCTATCAAATATATTTTTGGGTATTGGGCTTATCAGGAATATTTGCCAAAATTGTATTCAGAAGTTGAAGTGACCACAGACGATAGAATGAGATATACAGACTTTGCCCAATCAACAATTCCATTTAAAAAAATTGATGACGAGTCTGAAATTATAGATTCATTACTTCCATCTGCATACTACACGAATTTTATAACAGCTATTACTTCAGTTCATAGAAGATGGGTACGCAAAAATATACAAGCAGTTAAGGAAGAACCCTTCTTGTCGAATATCAAGAATTACACTGAAAAAATTTTATTTCAATCTAATACTTATCCGGCATACGTTGGCCGATCGATTGTCTATTTAAATTATGATCACACCTGGAAAGGTATTAATTATGGATACATACACAACGATTATTTCTTAAAAGAATTGAATGATAAAAATATTGATCTTCTTAAACTGACCTACCGAGTTAATGCCAACGTTAAGGATTCGACCCAAATGGCAAAAAACATCTTTAAGTATGTAAGAGATAATTTTACAAATAATACATCTGGAATTAAGTATAAGCAAAGCTTACAAAATATTCTTGATGAAAGAAGAGGAAATGCGATGAAAATCAACCTTGTACTAATTGGTATGTTACGTATGGCAGGCATACAATGCGAGCCAGTAATAATAAGTACAACGGCAAATATGAAATTAAAAGAAGACCTGCCCATGGCTACTTCTTTAAACTACATGGTTACTAAAGTTTATGTATCGGGTAAAGAATATTTACTCGATCCTGCTACGAAATATACTCCCTTTGGGGTCTTGAATTCCAATTGTTATAATGGATATAGCCGGGTTGTAACAAAGGATAGCGGTTATGCAATAAACCTGACGCCTGATTTGCTTGTAGATAAAGATGTAACGATAGTAAATACGGTTAATGCCGATACTAATAATTATTTACTAAAATTCCGTCACTTCTATGGTAACGTGCATGGCCCTCACAATAGGCGGGAATGGATAAAAGACACGACGGTAGTGCGGGACGAGATTATAAAAAGCTTATCTGCGGGTTTTGAACTAGTGGGGTATAATATTGTGAACCTACAGAACCCAGATACTGCACTGGTTGTAGAATATACAGTGAAGGTGCCTTGGGCTGGCAATACTATTTACATGCCATCGGTATTAACCCAATTTTATAATGGCAATCCTTTCAAAGCTGCCGAACGACAGTACCCCATAGAGTTCCCGTATGCAAGAGAGGATATTTACTCACTTAACCTGCAATTACCTGTGGGATATACATTTGCAGATTCGACAAGTTCTGCAGAATACAGATATGACGATAAGACAAGCATGCGTTACACAGCGGCGTATGAACCCACCAACAACATGTTGCAGGTAAGCGCCAGGCTATCACGACGGGAAACATATTTTGGTAGAGAAGATTATAAGTCATTGAAAAAGTATTTTGATGATGTGATGAACGCACAACAAACTGTTTATGCTTTTAAGAAACAATAAGCCTTTGTTGTCTATACTACGGGTATGGCAGATATGTTTTTTTGCTTTTGCATGTTGCTTTGGTATGATGCAGAGTAGTGCCAAAATATTTACTCCTCATTATCCTGATTTTTTTGAACAATACTTAAAACAAGATCGGTTTAGTATTGACACAGGTGCAGATGCGGTTATACTCTATGAAAAAGCTGACTTTGCTATAATAATTGGGGGGAGCCAATACATGCTCCGTAAAAGGATAAGGAAGGTAATAAAAGTTTTAGCAGAAACAGGAAAGTATTATGGCGACATAAATGAAAGTGCATATTATGATGACGAAAAAACAACAGATTTTTCAGAGCTGTCTGGCGTAACATATAATTGGCGCAATGGTACCATGACAGAAGACAAACTGGTGAAAGGAACAGCAACCTATGAGGTTACAAATGATTACCTCATCAACCTGAAGTTTTCTATGCCGGGGGTGCAAGTTGGTTCTATAATTGACTACCAATATACAATAGAAGAGCCACTATTTTATTCGCTAGGCACTGCCTATTTTCGCGAAAGGATACCAATAATGTATTGCGAAGTAAACCTGGATGTTCCTGCTAAATATGAGGTAACCTGTATGTTGCATGGTACTATTGACTTTAAGGAATATGATGACAGCAAAAATAATGATGAGTTGTCTATACCACAGGCATATAGATACACTAAAAAAGCAAATGAGATTAGTACTTTGAGTCGATGGGTGGTAAGAGATGTACGTGGGTTACACGATGAGCCCTATGTAGCTAATATCAAAAATTATTTTGACGAGGTATCTTTTCAGGTTGGTGGTTTTGCATCGGAATTTGGCAGCGGGTGGGACAAGTTTGATAGCTGGGAAAAATTAGATGCATTTTATGAGAATGATGAAAAGTTCATGAAAAAGATAAAGCCCAATGCGGGCTATATCCGGGATATATTACCAAAAATAGTTGGTAAAGATACCGGAAGGTTGCAACAGGCGAAACTTATATATAAGTACGTGAGAGACAGCTTCCAGGTTGTGCAAAACAGTGCAACTAAACCTAGTCTTAAACAGGTGACAGAGCGTAAAAGCGGAAATGAAAAGGATCTGAACCTTTTGTTCCAATCATTGCTTCAGGCGGCCAATATCCCATGCAAATCAATCGTGTTGAGTACGACGAAAAACGTAAAACTTACTAAGATATATCCTGTTATAGATAACATAAATTATTTGGCAACATTGGTACACATATATGACAGTGATTATGTTGCCGACCCATCTGAAAAATATAACCCTTTCGGCATACTTAATCCAAACTGTTATAACGGATATACGCGCATTATTGATGCTGATGGCCCTTCTGCCATAATGCTGACAGCAGACCAGTTGGTTGATAGATGCCGGTACGTTGTATATACCATAAGTGCAGATGCAGACAACTACGTGATAGGGATAAAGCAATATTTCGGCGTTGCTTCAGGGGCATTGATGAGGAGGAATATTGCGGAGGATACTGCTAACCTTAAAAAGATAATTTTGAAGGAATTACCTCCCCATGCCGATCTTATTGAATATAAAGCGGAGAATTTGAATGACATTGATGACCGGTTGGTATTTAAGTATAACGTAAAGATGCCGTGGAAAGAAGCAGCTGTTTATATGTGCCCCGAGATAGTCAATCAATTTTCTGAAAACCCATTTAAATCTATGGACAGGCTCTTGCCTGTAGAATTACCTTTTGCTGTACAGACCGTATATGATGTGAATTTAAAATTGCCAGAAAGGTATAAATTAATGGATACGGTACGCTCTATACAGTACAATCTTGGTGATCAAAATAAGTACAGATACATTGCAGAACTTTTGGATAGCACTCATACTTTAAGAGTAAATACGATGCTGTTATTAAAACAAACCTATTTCGACCCAACGGAATATGGTGCGCTAAAATCTTTCTTTGACAAAATGCTGGAACTTCAGCAAACACCATATTATTTTAAGAAACTGTAACTATGTTTAAGTATCTGACCCTTTTATTTTTTATTGCGATATCTCCCTTTAGAAGTCTTGCAGCTAATGCTGATTATAGCGCTTCTTTAATTGATAAGGGTTTATTGAAAAATGCAGATGCAGTAATAAGAGAGTATAGTACAGAAGTAAATATTGAGTCGCCAACAAAAGTATATATAACAGAGCATACAGTTATTACGGTGTTGAATGAAAAAGGGAATCACTTCGTTAATAATTGCATTGAATATTCAGATATGTCTGATATAGAAAAAATAGAAGGGCATATATATGATAAGGATGGTAGCATTGTAAAAAAAATCAGATCCTCTGACTTTAGCAGGCGTTCCGCAAATGCAAATGCATATGCATTTGCGGAATACAGTGATGATATGCAACGTTACTATTATGTAGATTACAGACAGTATCCTTATACCGTAGAATATACGGTGGTGACAAAACAAAAACATACATTTTACTTACCTAAATGGAAACCGCAATTATCAGCAAATTGTGCGATAGAAAATGCAAGCTTGCATGTAACAGCCCCAGAGGATTTTAAATTAAGGTTTAAAAAAAATATGGTGCAAGATGTAACCCCGAGCACCACAAATTCAATAACTACATGGCAATGGAATGTGAAGAATGTAAATGCATATATTCCTGAACCACTAACCTATCCAGTACAGTTAGTAGGACCGAATATTATATTGGCTCCTGATAAATTTGAATGTGAGGGTTATGCTGGAAATATGGCAACCTGGAAAGACCATGGTCAATTTATTTATGAAATAAATAAAGGCAGGGATGTGCTACCTAATGAAACGATTGATAAAGTAAACGTATTGATACGTGGCCTTGATGATGACAAGAAAAAGATTAATGTACTGTATAACTACTTGCAGCGTACTACACGGTATGTCTATGTTGGCTATGGAATTGGAGGATGGCAAACTCAAGATGCAGCATTTGTAGATAAAAATAAATATGGTGACTGCAAAGCGCTTAGTAATTACATGAAGGCATTGCTTAAATCGGCGGGTATTGAATCCTATGTTGTTGAAATACATGCCCAACAAGATTTGCATTATTCACTACAAAAAGATTTCCCACATGTTGAAAGCAATCATATAATCTTATGTATTCCTTCTGCAAAGGACACTATGTGGTTAGAATGTACCAGTTCCAATTTAACAATGAATTATTTAGGTGATTTTACTGATGACAGGACAGCGCTTATGATAACCCCAGATGGAGGTGTGCTGGTACACACCCCGGTATATGATGCAAACGTGAGCTGGGAATGTAGAAATGCTAAAATAGTATGTGGTGATGAAGGTGTACTGAAAGTAGAAATGAACAACCACTATAGTGGTTTACTGGCAGATGAACTGAACAATGAGATAAAATTAAGCCAACCAAAAGAGTTGCAGGATTATGAGAATACAAAGTTTGGTATGCCCAGCTATAGTGTGGATAAATTTAGCCTGAAGCCTGTTGAAAATGATGCTTACATGGCGGTGGATGAGCATGTGCTTATAACGGCAAACAGCATGTACAATAAAAGAGGGGCACGATATTTTGTAAACATGAATGTAGCGCCGGTTAAAAAAAGCTATACTACAATGACCACTGAGCGGAAAACTTCTTTTTTCATCAATCATTCATGTGCTATAAGAGATACCTTCATGTTGAGTATTCCTGCAAATACCACAGTTGAGTATATTCCAGAGCCTGTTAATGCCGCATATACTTTTGGGCGCTATCATTGCAATGTAACTAATGTAAATGGCCAGCTTTTACTTACGCGTGAATACATACAACATAGTGGCGTATATGATAAGACGTTGTACCACGATTATGAAAAATTTGCTGCACTTGTCAATAGTGGCAATCCGCTAAACATAGTGCTTACGCATAATTAGATTTAGGATGATAATATATTTTAAAAACAATATTTTTGTAAGCAGTTTGATATGTTGTATTGTATGAAAAGAAGCTCCAAATATTTATCCTCGGTCATATTGATCTTGTGCGTGTTTGTGTTGCCGACGGCTGGCCAGGTAAAAGATAGTACTCATCATACTAAGGTACACTCTAGTGCTGAACATGCTATAAATCCACAGCGTGTAATAGCAAAATACAGCCAACGCCTTAAAGATACGATACGTTTTAGTCGTGTTGTTGCTGAATCACATGCGTTGGTGTTATCAGATAGCATGTTAAACGAAATAGGGATAGATAGCCTGTTGGATAAACTAGAGAATCTACACAATACGCTAACCGAGATCAACAATGTTACTTCTATAGGTTTTGATACTCATGACATAGATGAAAACATAGCTACCGTGGATAGTAATGTGGACATTATAGATGAGAACCTGACCATCTATACCAATGTGCTTGATGTAAAGAACCTGCAGATGTTTAATATACTACTAGCCGATATACAGGACCAGGTGGTAGTATGGCGGGAAACACTGTTTAAATACAACAAGAAACTTATGGACATGAATGCGGAAATGACCGCATTTAAGAAAGATACTGTACTAAGATCTTTGTTTAAGGATAGTGCTTTTGTTGCTTTGTATGGCGGCGAACTAAATGACCTGAGAGGTAAATGGAGGCAAGCCAAAAAGAATACCAACGCTGAGCTTACGCAAATAAGCCGATTACAGGCAAATGTGAGCAACTTGTACTTTGAGGATATAGATCTTAAGAATAGGATCAATGATCTTTTGAGAAAGGTTAGTGTTAAGAACCTGGGTAAGGAATATGAATACCTGTGGGATTTTAAAAGAATACAACAAGATGATAATGTACAGGCCGATGTGTTGGTGCATAGGTCTTATCGTGCACGCAGAAAGGTACTTGGTTTTTATTTTCAGCGTAACTGGGACGATGAGGTGTGGTTGCTGATCACAGGATTTGTATTTATGTTCTGGGTATTCTGGAATTTCAGGAAAGTGAAAAGAGCCCCGGCTGACCCAGATGTAACACAACCAGCATACCAATACATAACGCGGTTTGCTGTTTTGCCTGCGTTAATTGTTATGTTCACTATTGCGCCTCTTTACGATCTGCATCCGCCCACTACTTATGTTGAGTTTGTAGAGCTTTTGCTAATAGTGTGCCTGACTATAATGATGCGCAAGATATGGCCCAAAAGGGTGTTTGGTTATTGGGTGGTTATTGCATTGCTGTATGTAATTTTTATAGTTACAGGTACCTTGCTAACGCCAGCTTTGGGATCAAGATTATTACTGCTTGGATTAAACATAGGTTCTGTAGTTATTGGTGTGCTTTGGCTTAGGGCAATAGTAAAGTATGAAATGACCCCTGTCTGGATGGTTAAAACGGTTACTGTTATTTTTTTGGTGCTTAATATAGGCGCTATTTTATGTAATATTTTCGGTCGTCTTAGCCTTGCCAAAATATTTGGCGTGACGGCAATTTTCGGGCTCACACAAATTGTTGCGCTCTCTGTATTTATCAATGTTGTAATGGAGACATTACAATTACAAACCCAGGTGAATAAAATGTCTGGGGGGCTTACTGCTAAGTTCAATTATGAGCGTATGTTAGTATTGTTCAGGCGTATATTGGTGCTCCTGTCTATGGTTATCTGGATTATTGTATTCACGGTAAGTCTTAATATTTATAATGTTCTTGATGAGGTATTGACAAACTTCCTTACCACCCCAAGAAAGATTGGTAATACCAGTTTTGAGATAGGAAGTATCCTTCTTTTTGCTGTGATCATTTATGTCTCGAACTTATTGCAACAAGGCGTGGGCTCATTGTATGGCAGGCCAGATGATAAATGGGATCCTGAAGTAAAAAAGAATGGTTCACGATTGGCCATGACAAGGCTTGTGCTTATTGTGCTGGGCTTTCTTATAGCTGTGGCCGCATCTGGTTTGCCTATTGATAAAATAACAATAGTACTGGGCGCCTTAGGCGTGGGTATTGGCCTGGGCTTACAGAGTATTGTAAACAACTTGGTATCTGGTGTGATACTCATATTTGAACAGCCCTTCAGAATTGGGGATTATATAGAGCTTGGTGACAGTAAAGGCCGTGTGCTGGATATAGGCATACGCAGCAGCAAGCTGGTGAAGGAAGAAGGAGCTGAGATCATAATGCCTAATGCAGACCTATTATCGGGACGGGTGATCAACTGGACTTTACGTAACGAGAATATGAGGGTGGAGCTTGTCTTTTCTGTGGCTGCAGGGCATACTTATGACGAGGTGCGACATGTGGTGATGGAGGTACTGGACAATAGTGATGAAGTACTGAAAACAATGCCACCTGAACTTTTATTGCTGAGCTTGAATGATAAAGCGATGAACATGAAATCGTTCGTATGGATAACGGATGTGCAAAGGGCTCAGTCTATAAAAAGTAAATTGCTCAAAAAGATATACGATGCATTCTCAACACATGATATCCAGGTCGTGTAGGGGATCATCATACTGATCCTTGTTTGATAGCATGGTAATGAGGGTCGTAATGGACGAAGCAAGCTATCCAAACAGACCGGGCTATGCGCTGCATAGGCGGCTGTAATATTATGAGCAGTAATGCACTTACGCCCATGCACCAGAAGATACTATTGTCTTGTAAGGATAAATGAAGTGTAAGGTGCCAGGCTACGAAAAAAATGATGATGAACAAAACAGACAAGGCATAACTTACATACCCGGTGCCAAAATAAAAGCCGGTTTGTAACTCAAATTGCTGGCCGCAAACAGCGCACTTTTGGGGCATACGCATTGTGGTTTTTAAATGGTAAGGGTTAGGATCAATAAATAAGTTGCCCTTGCGGCAATGAGGGCATTTGTTGGTAATGATACTTTTCAAAAGCCCGGTCTCGTTATTTGATCGTTTAGCACACATAGTTGTTATTTTAAAGTTGTTCCTAAAGTTTGTTTCCTGAAGTCCTCAGGTGTACTGCCGGTGTATTTCCTGAAGAATTTTGTGAAGTATGAATTGTCAGGGAAATTCAATTGACCGGCTATTTCAGCAACTTGCAGATCTGCATTTACCAGCAGTCTTTTAGCCTGCAGCACTATTCTATCCCGTATTATTTCTCCGGCCGGTTTCCCCAATACATCATTGCACAAAGCATTGAGGTGGTTGGGTGTTATATACAGCATGGCAGCATACTCTTTGGGTAGCTTCATTTCTGTATAGTATTGTTCCACCAGTTTCCTGAAGTTGAGGAGCACCAACCTATTGTGTTGTGGCACTTGTTTGCCTGCAGTTTTTATAGTGGTACGGCTAAGGATAATGAATAAAGAAAGTAATAGCGAACAGATCATGTCTAATGCTCCGGAACTATCATTCTGTACTTCTTTAACTATAGTACTGAGTATCTCTTCAGCCTTTACAAATGTATCAATGGCGGGCTGCAGGACACTTTCCTGTGCAATTCCACTAAAAAATCGGAATTGATCCAGGTAATGTATGTCTGATAAGAAAGTGGAGAACAGGCCAGGTGAAAAATTAACCACATATCCATCAGGCTGTGTGGCAAAGTTCCAGGTATGTACCTGGCCGGGTGCCATAAAATAGATCTGTCCTTTTTGTATGCTGAACTGTTCAAAATCAATAATGTGAATCCCACTACCCTTGGTAAACAATACCATATGGTAGAAAGAATGCCGATGTGGTGCCAGAAAGTGAGGGTGTGCTTCCAGGTAGGGTGCAAAAGGGGCAGCATACACCTCTTTTTTCAACTTGCTATTATCGTTATTAAAAGGCCATAGGTCGTAAACTGGTAGTATGGTGTTTCCTTTTTTCATCTAGTACAAAGTTACACGCTATACCAAGTAAATAGCAGTGCAATATAGGTGGATAATGGTACTTTTTACTGATTGTGCTATTTTATTACTTGGAGAGGTATGTGCCAAAATAAGATGCCAACAATTCTGTTGGTTGTTATGCTCAATATTAGTTAATATATTATAAATAAAGCGCTACTTGTTAGCGCTTTATTTATAAGTTGTACCCTAAGCATTTAATAATCTTATTGATTTATAAACTTCGGATTGATCAGATTCTCCAAAGAATAGATCTCATCCCATTTTTCTTGTGTTATCAGTTTGCGTTCTTCTACAACAATATCGTGTATAGATTTGCTGGTGGCCAACGCTTCCTTGGCTATGCTGGCGCTCATTTCATATCCAAGTATTGGGTTTAGCGCGGTAACAATACCTATGCTATTCATAACCATATCGCGACAAACATCTGCATTGGCAGCTATGCCGTCTATGCATTTATCGGCAAGGGTGTGTACTGCGTTGGTCATATATTCTAAGGATGTGAAGAGGCTAAAGCCTATTACCGGCTCCATTACGTTTAGCTGTAGCTGTCCTGCCTCCGCAGCCATGGTAATTGTAACATCTGCGCCTATTACATAAAAGGCAGTCTGGTTTACTACCTCGGGTATTACGGGGTTTACCTTGCCGGGCATAATGGATGAGCCGGGTTGCATTTTGGGCAGGCTTATCTCATTAAGTCCGCAGCGGGGACCTGATGACAGCAGTCTGAGGTCGTTGCAAATTTTGGATATTTTGATAACGCTGCGTTTTAGGGTGCCGGATATTTGGACGTAGGCACCGGTATCACTGGTAGCTTCAATCAAGTCTTCTGCAAGAGTAATGGGTATTCCAGATACTGCAGCGAGGTGATCTGTGCATATTTCAGGGTAGCCATCGGGGGCATTTATACGAGTGCCTATGGCGGTGGCTCCCATGTTGCATTCAGTCACCAAACTTTGGGCTTCACGCATACGCTTTACATCTTCGCCTATAGTTGTTGCAAAGCCTTTAAACTCTTGTCCGAGTGTCATAGGTACAGCATCTTGTAACTGGGTGCGCCCCATTTTCAATACATCTTTAAACTCAACCCCCTTTTTTGCAAAAGAAACGATGAGCTTTTCAATTGCCTCTATGTACGAGTCTATTTTGCGGTACAGCGCTACCCTGAAGGCTGTGGGGTAGGCATCGTTAGTACTTTGTGAGCAATTTACATGGTTGTTGGGGTGCAGGTATTGGTATTCACCTTTTTTGTGGCCCATGTATTCCAGGCCTATATTGGCTATCACTTCGTTTGCATTCATATTTATAGACGTACCAGCCCCACCCTGTATCAGGTCGGTTAAAAACTGGTCGTGGTACTTGCCCGCAATAAGCTGATCGCAAGCATATATAATAGCCTCGGCTATTTTAGGGTCTAGTACGCCACACTCCTGATTGGCTATAGCGGCTGCTTTTTTTACATAACCGAAAGCCTGTATAAACAACGGTTCTTTGGCCATTGTAATGCCGGTAATGTTGAAATTTTCTACAGCCCTTAAAGTTTGAACACCATAGTAAGCGGTGTCTGGTATTTGTTTTTCGCCAAGGAAATCGTGTTCTGTTCTATATGATACTGCTGTCATTTAAAAGTAGTTAAGCCGTAAATATAAGACTCCTGCCGAAATGCGGTATAAGCTATCGTTATAAATCATCCCTTATATTGTTTATAACTTTGCATGACAAGCGGTAACAGATGAAAAGAATAGATTTTTTAAAAGCGTTTGCCGTTTTGCCACTTATGACCACAGCTATGAAATTGGATGCCCTGCAAAAGTTAACTCAACCACTAGGTAATACACCCCGGATGCCTGTTCTCTTTTTAGGCCATGGCAGCCCTATGAATGCAATAGAGGATAACGAGTTTGTACATGGCTGGCAGCAGACAGGTAAAACCTTGCCTAAGCCCAATGCTATACTTTGCATATCAGCACATTGGGAAACGAACGGAACTTTTGTAACAGCTATGGAACGGCCAAAAACAATTCATGATTTTGGTGGTTTCCCTCAACAGCTTTTTGATGTGGAGTATCCGGCTCCCGGTAGCCCCCAACTTGCTGCAGAAACTAAAAGCATAATTACAAAAACCACAATTGGCCTTGACGATAAGTGGGGCCTTGACCATGGGGCCTGGAGTGTGATAAAACACTTATATCCCGTTGCTGATGTGCCGGTGATACAGATGAGTCTTGATTACCGGAAACCTGCCTCTTATCATTATGAACTAGCCAAAGAATTGATGGCGCTAAGGAATAAAGGTGTGTTGATAATAGGTAGTGGTAATATGGTGCACAATTTGGGTACTATAGCCTGGGATAAGATAAAAGAACCTGAATATGGGTATGACTGGGCGATTGACGCTAATGAACGGCTTAAGAGGCTTATACTAACAAATGACCATAAGCAGCTTATTAACTACCAGTCGCTAGGTAGAGAAGTAGCGCTGGCAGCACCTTCCCCAGATCACTTTCTGCCACTCATTTATGCATTGGCGTTAAAAAATGAGAATGAGTCCATTTCGTTGTTTAATGATAAACTGGTAATGGGGTCAATTTCTATGCTTTCATTTAAGATCTCCTAGCATTTATTTCAATCACCGTTTACTTAGATCGTTATATGCTAATAATATAATGCATGTTTTTTGTCAAAAGAGATGGTTTTATTTTCTTTATAATGTAAATAAAAAAACACATTTTTTATTTGCATTATAACTCATTTTATTGGCACAATATTTTTAAGTAATCAAGGCACGATATTCCCAGCTGTGAAGCGATTGTTATAAAATATTATTGATCCAATAAAAAATCAAAAAATGAAACCTCAGCAAAATAAGGCAGAACATGTGGCAGAGATGCTAAACGATTTAGTAAAGATTAATACGGATAGGGTTGCACGATACCAGAAGGGTTTAGATATGGCTGCAAACCTGGATTCTGATCTTATTTGTGTTTTCGAAAACATAATTGCTGATAGTTATAAATATAAGAATGAGCTTACAGAGAAGATGAATGAGTTGGGGGTTAATCCGTATCCGGTTTTAGGTATATCCGGACAATTACATCGCGCATGGAGTGATCTAAGTGTTGCATTATCTACAAATACCCGTAAGGCTATTATGGCATCTTGCCAGTATAATGAAGATATAGCCCAGCACGCATATACTGCCGCATTAAGTACAGACTTTACTCCTTTTGACGATATACGTCAGCTTGTTGAACTGCAACAAAAAGCTATGAAACAAACCTCTGAACGTATAAAAAAATGTAATGAGGAATATTATGTTATTAACACAGCTATGAGAAACTTTCAGTATAGCCCTATGATGCTTTAAAATATTTTTTGTTTTTTTACTTGTGGTGGGATTTCTACAGTAGTGGTAGTTTTATCCCACCACATTTTTTATGCCATTAATAAACTGATCCACTTGCGTGCTAAAATTTTATCATGAAGCATGAAAAAATACATGTTGCCTGTTGCATTTGTGGAGGTGGCCCTGCAGGTATCATGCTAGGTTATCTATTAGCCCGGGCAGGTATAAAAGTGGCTGTGCTAGAAAAACACAAAGATTTTTTCAGGGACTTTAGAGGTGATACTATCCACCCTTCTACCATCCAGCTCATGTATGAACTTGACCTGCTGGGAGCGTTTTTAAAAGTGCCGCACCAGGAAATAGATCATCTCACAGCCCAGTTTAATGGTGTTGATGTGCTGGTGGCAGATTTTAAGCATTTACCTGTTGCCAAGCCTATCCTGGCGCTCATGCCTCAATGGGATTTCCTTAATTTTATTACTGCCGCTGCTGAAAAATATTCCACCTTTAAACTATATCGGGAAACAATTGCAACTCAACTTGTAAAGGATAACAATGAAGTAAGAGGCATAATGGCAACAACCCCTGATGGTGAGCTGGAGATAACTGCCGATCTTGTAATAGGCGCTGATGGAAGGAACTCAATTATCAGAAAATTAGCTGGGCTTCGGGTAATAGAAACAGGAGTACCTATTGATGTACTGTGGTTTAGGCTGGCGCGACAAAAAGGAGATCCGGGACAAACATTCGGGCGTTTTGAGAAAGGACGGATCATGGTATTGCTAGACCGCGATGAATACTGGCAGTGTGCGCTGGTAATAGCAAAAGGGGATTATGATAATATAAAAGCTGCAGGTCTTGATGCTTTTAGAACCGAAATTGAACAGATCACACCATTCCTGGCCCACCATACAGAGGTGTTAAAGAGCTGGGACGATATTAACTTGCTAAGTGTAGCAATAGACCACCTGGAAAAATGGTATGCGCCGGGTCTTTTATGTATTGGTGATGCTGCGCATGCCATGTCGCCCGTGGGTGGTGTAGGTATTAACCTTGCTATACAAGATGCGGTGGCCACAGCAAATATTTTATACAGATCGTTGGCTGCTGGCAAAACTATTACCCCAGCACAATTGTATGCCGTGCAAAGAAGGCGACAACTACCTGCCAGGCTGATACAACGAGTGCAGGTGTATGTACAGAATGGCATGGTAAAAAGAAGGGCCGATATTGCACTCAGTCAAAGAATGCCCTTAGCGTTAAAAATACTTAAGCGATTTCGCATACTCAGCAGGGTGCCCGCAAGAATAGTAGGTATGGGAGTCAGACCTGAACATATTCGCACGCCTGAAGTAAAATGATGGGCTGAGCCTAATAATTATTTTGTTGCGATAGCATAATCACAGTTAATAAAAAGCATTTCTAGTTTCCAGTTACGTGTCCAATAGATCTAACAATCAGTGAATAATAGATAAATATGAATATAATGATTTGCCAGATGTTTTTGGGAATATACAATTCAATTGGTAGAAATAAATATTTATTCATTCACCACAGGTTTTATAATATTTATTACGTCTATAGTAGGTAGGAGGCCTGAAGAGGCTTTGCCTGAAGATAATGCATTGCAAATAATAACCTTGTTGAAGTAAAACCGGGGGCTGGAAGAAAATGTTTTTTAAAAAATTAACATTATTATTCTAATTTTGGGAGAATCAGCAGTGTATAATAAAAAAAATAATAAATTCCTGAGAAAATGATAAGAAAATTAATACTTTTTTCTGCCATCCTTGTAAGTTTTTCTATGGCAGTTAAAGCCCAGTATTGTGGTGTGGACCTTGCCACTAAACAGCTTTTATTGGAACATCCAGAGCTAGCGACAAAGCTTGCTAACAATCAGAAGTTATTTGAGCAACAAGTTGCTGATTTTACAAAAAAGCAATTCACCGGTAGTAGTCTGGCAAAAACCACTCAAGCGGATACCGTTGGTGTAGATACTTTTGTGATTCCTGTTGTAGTGCATGTGATACATAATTATGGTCAGGCCCCACCATATACTGTTCCTAATTTCCAACCATACCAGGATGACGTTTCTGATGCGCAGATAGCATCAATGATCGACAACCTGAACATTTATTATAATGAAAGGAACGATGTGTCAGGGGTGATTACACCATTTAAGAAGTATATAGGTAAAATGCGTATTGCATTCCATTTAGCTACTTTAGATCCTACTGGCCAGCCAACCAGAGGCGTAACACGTGAAGCAACCTACCTTACCTGGGGGGCTGATAACTATGCAAAGCTAGACTTGTGGAACCCAACTAATTACTTGAATATATGGATAGAGCACGTAATTGGACTTGGTGCTGATATTCAGGGTTCAGTTGTAGCGGCTTATTCCCAGCTTCCAGATGTTGGTGCATCAGATCCTTTAATAGATGGTTTGATAACTGCTGCGCCGTATATTGCTGATGGTAGTTCTGCTTTCATTATATCGCATGAGGTAGGTCACTACCTGGGGTTATTACATCCTTTTGGTAATAATAATACAGGTTGTGCTGCTGCGGGTTGCGGCGATGATGGCGTAGATGATACCCCGCCTACAACCGGTGAATTTTGTGTTTCATGTGCAGTTGGTTTGTATGATACTATGTGTGCTACCGGATATTATAAAAAATACCCTGTTGATAGCATAAGCTACTCACCATCAGCTCACTTTACTGGTGTCATACGCGATTCTCTCGCTGACTATCCGGATACAGCGAATACACAAAATATCATGACTTACTCACAGTGCTCTCCTGAATTGATGTTTACGAAAGGCCAGGTAGCGCGTGTTTGGGGCGTATTACAATCTTCTCTTGCAAATAGAGATAGTCTTTCTACAGCTCATAACCTGGCTATAACAGGTGCATTAAATCCGTTGCCTGTATTACCACCTGTTGCAGACTTTAATATAAGCAGTCACTTTGTTTGCGAAGGTTCAAGCGTTACGTTTACAAACTTTACCTGGAATGATTCTGTGCAAACTGTATTATGGACTTTACCTTCATATGCATCTACACCTACTTCTACAAATACTGCATCTTTTACCTCTTCTTTCTCACAGCCAGGATGGGTAAATATTTCACTGATAGCTAATGGTAAAAACAGCAGCGGTTCAGATACACTGGTTCAAAATAATTCTCTATACGTAGCCGATCCTACAGCAATTTCTGCAGACGGGTATGTTGAAGAATTTAATCCTGCTGCATCTAACAACGATGTTGCTAAGTATCCAATGTTCAACTACTATAATAATAATTTCAAGTGGATAATAAATAATAACACTGGTTATTACGATAATTCTTGTTTGCAATATGTAGGTTTTGATAACCGCACTTATCCTACAAATAGTATCGGTATTGCTAAAGGTGACTATGACGACATGTTCACCCCTGCATTTGATCTTACTGGTCTTAATGGTGGGGCAGCTGCGCCATCCCTTAACTTTATGTATTCTGCAGCAAGCATTACTTCTACTCCAGGAGATATTAATGATACGCTTGAAATAGATTATAACACCACGTGTGGTAGCAGTAACCCAGGTAATGCATGGACACCAATGGCTTACCTTACTAAAGGCCAGTTAGTTAACTTTGGTCCTTATAAGGACCCTTATCGCCCGTTATGGCAAGGAGCATGGAGCCTGCAAAGCATACCGCTTGCAAAAAATGCAATAACCAATCATACTATTTTCCGTTTCCGCTATAAACCAGGTGTTAATCTTGCGTACTATACACATAGCCCTAGTGCTTTGGGTTACTATTCTACAGGGAATAACTTCTACATGGACCGTTTGAACTTTAGTAACTATCCTGCCGGACTTAATACCCTGATGCCTAATGACAAGTCTATAGTGGTAGCGCCAAACCCTACAAACAGCGATGCTTTTGTAATGATCTCTACCAAGAACGATGTGAATGCACAAATACAGGTTACTGATATAGCCGGTAGAGTAGTTTACACTACTGCTCAGCAAACAACTGGTTCATTAACCCGCATCACAATACCTCGTTCTGCAATTACAGCAACAGGTATGTACCTGGTACATGTAACTGCCGGTGATCAATCGCAGACTGAAAAATTGGTTGTGTATTAGTTCTTAAAATTTATAATATCGAAATGGCTGTCTCCGATGGAGCAGCCATTTTTTTTGTTTGAATTATCAGTGCTTAAAAGGACGGTCTTAATTGTAGCCATATTGTGATGGCTAGCCGTTGTAGTTGGTATGAAAGTATTAGTTATCGTTACTTATCTTTGAACAATCATTAACCTTGGGTTGTTACCCACTAAACCATAAAACGATATGAGAATTTTACTTAAGACACTTTTTGTATTTTGTTTTCTTGTTGCAAGTATTACAGCTGTAAATGCACAGGCAAAAAAAACACACAAGATAGTGGGACAAGAAGTAACCTATACTGAAAACGGCGCTACTTTAAAGGGCTATGTAGCCTATGATGCTAACAAGACAGGAAAGCGTCCGGCAATAATAGTAGTACCTGAATGGTGGGGCGTTACAGAATATACCAAACGTCGTGCGCGTATGCTTGCAGAGCTTGGGTACATAGCCATTGCTGCCGATATTTACGGAGATGGTAAAGTTGCCACAGCCCCTAAGACAGCACAGGAGTATGCTACTCCTTTTTATACCGATCCTAACCTGGGCAAAAATCGTATAGTAGCTGCAATGGTTAAGGTAAGAGAATTCCCGGAGGCTGACCAGCATAAGGTGGCAGCAATAGGTTATTGCTTTGGTGGCAGCATGGTGCTGAATGCAGCCAAGATGGGTACCAACCTGGATGGGGTTATTAGCTTTCATGGTGGTTTGAAGACTGTACCTGCGGTGAAGGGTGCAGTAACTGGTAAGATGTTGATACTGAATGGTGGCGCTGATAAGTTTGTATCTGCAGACGATATTGCTGCATTCAGAAAAAACCTTGATACCAGTGGTGTGTCTTATAAATTTATTAGCTATCCAGGAGCTTTGCATGCCTTTACCAATCCAGATGCTACGGCCAATGGTAAAAAGTTTAAAATGCCGATAGCTTATAATGCTGCAGCTGATAAGAAGTCGTGGGTTGAAATGAAAAGTTTTTTGAAGACGATATTTTAGATAAATACAATATAGTAAAGCCTGTCAGGTTCTCGTAACCTGACAGGCTTTTTGTTTATAATACTTAGTGAACATGGTTCTTCTTTAGCACCATCAAATTAAATTGACCCATGCTGTCTGCGGTTGTCCGGGCTTAAACTTTAGCAATATTTTATAGTCAAAGTGCATTAGCTTGCTCCATATACAATACCAGAATGACAATGCGTAAAATAATTATTCCATGCATTTTATTGATGCTTGCGCTGGGGTGCAGCACTGAAAAAAAATCGCATCAATCTTTAAAAAGATTGCCGGGAACATGGCAGGCATCACCCATAGTAATTGACGGCAAACGTAATGACTGGCCAGTACCTTACCCGTTTGAAAACAGCAAAGCATTGATCTCATATGCCATATCGAATGACAAGAACAACCTGTATATAACCGTTGAGACAGGGGACTTGGCGACAGAATTGAAAATATTGCGCAGAGGAATGGTGGTGTGGATAGACAAATCTGCAACAAAGACACAGAGCACTTCGGTTTGTTACCCTTCTGATAACGAACATGGGCGCACAAAGGTGGTACCGGGGCATGATATGGCAAAACAGGTAGATGATGCCATGGGCACAACAAACGAATTTTTCCTGAATGGATTTAAAGGCTGCCGTGGCAAATTCAAATTGGATGAAGGGGATAGTTGTGGCATAAAGTTGGGAGTAGGACTGGATGAATACGACCAGCTGGTATGGGAAGCCGTGATACCCTTTAAAACATTTTATCCTAAAGGTGAAATTGACCGGAGAGACCAAGGGAGGCCCCTGGATATATGCTTCGACATTTTGGGTATGGACAGGCCTGAAGGCATGAGTGGCAATGGGGGAGGTGGAGCCCCCCGGTTTAGCGTAGGCATGGGCGGTTTTGGAATGGGACCAGCAATGGGCGGTGGTATGGGTATGGGCAGACGAAATGGCGGAGGCGGACAGGGCAACGATCAGTTATATAAAACTACATCTACATGGCAGGAGGTAGGTATTGCCTTCCAGGAATAGCGCGTTTGTAATTCCGATTGCATGTGTTACGTCAAAAAATAATACAAGCGCAGGGTAAAATGAGTTCTTTATATAGACGATAACGTTTTAATCTGTAAATTTGACTGTCCCATTTTATTTGGTAAATTAATTAGGCGTTGCGGCTCCTGTAATAGTTATGTGTACATGAAGTATTTCCTTCCAGTTTTTTTATTTATATGCTTTGTTACAATAGCGAAAAGCAATGCCCAGAATACTACTTTAAAGCAGCCTATCCAATATGTAAAAAAGGAAATGATGGTGCCTATGAGGGATGGCATCAAACTATTCACACGTATATATACGCCGATTAATGGCAGTGACACGCTGCCTATACTCATCATGCGCTCGCCATATAGCGATTGGAACATAGGGGTTTTAAGTCCTGAAAAAGATAGTTACGTAAAGAACCTGGCGCAGGATGGATATATTTTTGTTTACCAGAACATCAGAGGTAAACAAAAAAGTGAGGGTGACTTTGTAATGGAAGGCCCTTTTGATAGGAAAAACTGCAAAGCCATTGACGAAGCATCAGATACTTATGATCTTATAGACTGGTTAGTAAAAAACATACCCAGCAATGGTAAAGTAGGCCAATTAGGCATTTCATATCCTGGTGAGCTAGCGCTGATAAGTGCTGCCAAAAATCCTCATCCAGCCCTCAAAGCTGTATCGCCACAAGGAACTGTGGGCGATTTTTTTATGGGCGATGATTACTTTCACAACGGCGCTTTCAGATTGTCATTTGCATTTGAATATTCCTATGGAGAAGAAGCTACGAGGGGTGACACAACTTTTCCTTTTATGCAATATGATCTTTATGACTGGTACCTGAACCTGGGATCGCTGGCCAATGTGAACAAGAAGTATTTTCATAACCAGATACCCACTTGGAATGGGTTCGTTGCTCATCCAAACTACGACAAGTTCTGGGCTAATAAAGCTCCTGTGAATTATACCGATACCCCCAATATACCGATACTGCACGTGGGGGGATTCTGGGATCAGGAAAACATGAACGGGCCGGAAATGCTTTATGCAAAAATGGAAAGGTACGACCGCAATAATTATAACCATATAATACTAGGCCCATGGTGTCATGGACAATGGTCTGATAATGATGCAACTGTTATAGGAGACTATAACATGGGACGCAATACTGCCGATGATTTCAGAGCATTACAAACAGAATGGTTTGACTATTATTTGAAAGGCAAAGGTGATGGTGCATTCCCGGAAGCTATATGTTTTCAGACCGGTTCTAATACATGGAAACGTTATGCACACTGGCCTGATCACAGTACAAAAAATACAAAGCTCTATCTAAACGATAACAATAAGCTGTCTTTCCAGAAACCTACAGATGGTGACAAAGGCTTTGATACCTATATTAGTGACCCGGAAAACCCGATACCTTACAGGAGAAGACCTATAGAGGTCACCTATTCAGATAGTTCCAGCTGGGATACGTGGCTGACCGAAGATCAGCGCCAGGTTGATCACAGGCCAGATATGATCAGCTATAAGACAGAACCATTGGATACTGACGTGACCATAACAGGAAATGTAGTTGCAAACCTATTTGCAAGTACCACCGGAAGTGATGCGGACTGGGTGGTAAAAGTGATTGACCAATACCCGGAATACTATAAACCCAAACCTGAAATGAGCCAATATGAACTCATCATAGCAACAGATATTTTCAGGGGGCGGTTCCGGACCAGCTTTACTTCGCCACAGGCTATAGTGCCCGGTAAGGTAGAAGAATATAAGATCAAGCTGCATGAAGTGAACCATGTGTTTAAAAAGGGCCACCGTATTATGGTGCAGATACAAAGCTCGTGGTTCCCTTTGTACGATCGTAATCCGCAAAGATATGTGCCTAACATATTTGCAGCCACAGAAAAAGATTTTATTAAAACCACGCAAAGCATATACAGGAGCAAGCATTTTGCAACCTGTATAGAACTGCCTATAGTGCGCGATAATTCGGTACGACTAACAGCTAAGTAAGGTAAGTGATCAGGCTGGTGTTATTAGTGCAGGCCCCGGAGGTATTTCACCAACGTCGTTCTTATTATTAGGGTCTTTGTGTTTATCGTCTTCCGCCAGTTCCATTATATACTGATGTTTTAGGTAATCGTAAAACGAATGTTTACTTACCAGTGTAGCTGCCAGGCTGGCTATGGTACCCGCCAGCATGAGATGAAAAATAACATTGTGGCGATCCGTCATTTCGAGTACCAGTATGGCTGATGTAAATGGAGAACGTGTAACCCCTGTAAGAAAAGCTACCATACCTGCCAGTACCAACATATTTGTATTAGCGGCAGCAAGGTGCATAAGTCCTGCTATAAAGGATCCAATAGTGGCACCGGCACCCAGTGCAGGCGCAAAAATGCCACCCGCAGCTCCTGTACTAAATGCAATTATGGGCCCAATGATCCGGAGCAATGGCAATTGCCAGCCGGCATACTTATCACTTGTAAAAAGTATGTGTGTCATCTGTTCCTTACCAGACCCTAATATACCTTCGTTTAAAAAGTAAGCAGTTAAACTAACTACTGTGGCACATCCTAGTACAAAAAGAATATCGGCATACCTGCCCTTCAGGCTTTTTTTCCAGGCCATGAGGCCAAGTATCAGTTTGCTCATATAAGCACCTGCGAGGCCTGCTATTATTGCCACAAAAGCAACGGCAAAGAAGATGTAGCCAGAAAGATTATTTACATCAGGATAACCCAGGTAGAGGTAAGGGCCGAGCAACGCCTGGGCAGTGAGCCCGGCAATAATTACAGCCGTAAAGATGGCAGTTTTGAAAAAGCTGATGTGTGTTTTTGCGAGTTCCTCTACGGCAAAAACAATACCGCCCAAGGGAGTATTAAAAGCTGCGGCCAGACCCGCAGCAGCACCGGTCAGTATCATATTCCTTTTAGATACTTTGGGCCAGGAAGCAGGTAGCCATTCATTGATTTTTCTAAATACAGTTCCCGCTATTTGTATGGTTGGTCCCTCACGACCAACGGCCCCGCCACCAAAGATCATAAGCATACTGGACATTACCTTAATGACAATGACCTTAATATTGAGCAGCTTTTTTACCTTTTCGTTTTCTTTTGGATTTGCCAGTTCTATAGCTGCCATAACCTGCGGTATGCCGCTGCCACGGGCATAGGGGCTAAAACGTTGTACCAAAAGCCTTGCAATAACGAAGCATACAGGAGTAACAATAAATATAAGCCACTTGTGTATGTGTAAAATAGATACCCCTAAATTTTCGGACCAGGCAAAAAGACGTGCATAGAATACTGCAAGAAGCCCGGTAACAAGGGAGGCGATCCAATATGGAAAAGCTTGCAACACGTGCATACGAAGCTTTTCATTTTTAAATTTGCCCGAAAGGTTCTTTAGCGCAGTAGTAACATTTTCCACATCCATTAAGATATCGGTATGCTTGTGACCATACCTGGAATTTTTGCAAAGTTACTATGCTAACATTGCCGAGCGATATTGTGTTTGTGAAATTTAACAGATATTATAAATCACGGGCATTAACTATTGCTAGTTAATAGATTGCGTAACCTTATAAAAAATGGACACTCCGAATGGGTGTCCATTTTTGTATCTGTATTATTTTATGAAATTTACCTGATCCGCATCATTCTACCATCCTGTCTTTACCAGTTTTTCTATTTTAATTGTTGTATTATTCTTGTCGTAAACCTTTAGCAAATAAATGGCATTGGGTAAAGAACTGATGTCTATTGTTTTTGCGTCTTCAACATAGATGAGTTGCTTACCATCCATACTGCTTAGCGATACATTTACTTTTTGAGGTGAACTTACATTTACAAATTGTATTGCAGGGTTAGGATATAATTTTACCTGCTCTGCCACGATGTTGTTGACTCCTGTATTTAAGTCATAAACAGGACTTGTTGCGGCGCAACCTGCCACATTGGTAACAGCTACGGTGTAGCCGCCACCTTCAAGTGGATTGATGCATGCGCCACTAGCACCCAATATTGGAACGCCATTTAAAAACCATTCGTAGGTGGTATAACCTAAAGCGCATAACTGATTACCTGTTGCAGTAATAACTGGGGTTGGTGTTGCAGCGGTAGCTACCCCAACCGGCGCTGTTGTGATACTACAGCCTGCAGCAGTTGTTATTTTTACATCATAGTAACCGCCCACAGTTGCACTGTAATAGGCAGCGGTGGCACCGTTGATGTTATTACTATCTAATTGCCATTGGTACAAGTAGCTAGGGTTCAGCGCTCCACGCATCAGTAATGAGCCCCCTGTACAGATCACTTTTGGCCCAAATACAACCATTGAATCTACAGGTAATAGGTTCACAGCCACAGGTATGGTTAAAGATGATATGGCACAACTACCATTAGATACTTTTACACTATAGTTTCCACTGGCGTTTGCTGTATATGCTGCTGCTATGGCGCCAGTTATTTCAGTTCCGTTTTGCTGCCACTGGTAAGTATAGTTATTGCCAGTAGCAGCATTCAATAATACATTGCCAGGTTCACAAACTGTTGTTGGTCCAGCTGCTGTTGCTGTAGCAGTTGGTCCTGGCGTTAAGGTTACGGCAACTGCAGTATTGGTAGTAGAGCAGCCATTTAACGCAGTTACTTTAACTGCGTAGTTGCCTGCGGTAGTTGCAGTATAGGTTATGGCGGTGGCACCCGGTATTGGGGTTCCATTTTGTTGCCATTGGAAAGAATATCCGCTGCCCGGGTTTGCATTAAATACAATGCTGTCGCCAATGCATATGGCTGGGTTTCCGCTGTATGTTACCAGTGCTGAAGGCGCTGGCAAGGTGCTTACCGGGAAAAGAGATGAAGTATTGCTGCAGCCTGCAGTATTGGTCACTTTTACAGAATAGTTGCCAACAAGCATTGCGGTATAGGTTTGGGTATTGCCAGCAAGTACCGCACCATTTAGTGAGTATTGGTAAGCGTAATTTGCAATAGTGCCTGAATCGGCAGTAAGTGTTACACTGCTTCCGGGACAGAAATATGCTGGCCCGCCACTACTGATAACTGCAGGGGGATACGGGTTTACAGTGACGTTTAGTACTGGTGTAGTGGCATTGCAAGTGCCATCTGATTCATATACAGTATAGGCACCAGCCAGGCGTGCTGTGTAGGATGTAGAATGGGCATTACTGATGAAGACACCATTCAACTTCCATGTATAGGTAACCCCCTGAGAAACGTTGGTATTAAGCAATACAGAATCGCCAATGCAGAGATTGGTTGATCCTGCAGGTGTGATGAGTGCAGCGGGTGCAGGCAGGTGGGTAACTACTACAGTGTTGGATGTAGTGGGACAATTGTAAATATTGGTGACCACGGCATTGTAGTTCCCTGCAGGATTGGCAAAGAACGTATCCATTATAGCACTTGGGATATTACTATTATTGAACTGCCACTGATATGTGAGCCCAGCGCCGGTATTAGCAATTATGCGTACTGAATCGGTAGGGCAGAACAATGGATTGGCAGCCGCAATAATAGATGCAAGCGGTGTAGGCCTTACTGTAATTGTATCTACCTGTGTCACCCCGGCACAACCATTTGCTGTTGGCGTTACTGAAATGAATGCACTAACAGGGACAGGATTTGTATTTGTTGCTATGAAACTGATGTTATTATTGCCAGCGCTGTTGAGGCCTATTGTAGTAGTATTATTGCCCCATGTGTAAGTGGTGCCGCTTACTGCGCTGTTAAATGTAATGGCTGCAGTAGTTGCGTTACATACAGACTGCGATACAGGTGCAGAAACGATTATAGGAGTAGGGTTTGCGGTTATGGTAGCTATCACCTTTGCGCCCGGACAACCATTTGCAATAGGTATAACACTAAGCGTATCCAGTATAGGTACGGTGCCATTGTTGATAGCGTTGACTGAGGCAATATTACCTGAGCCACTTGCTGCCAGGCCTATTGCTCTGTTATTGGTCCATGAATAGGTAGTGTTGTTAACACCGCCTGTAATAGTGATTGCACCAATTGGTGCGCCATTGCATACGGGTTGGCTGGCTGGTGTTACAATTGCATTAGGGGTAGGATTAACTGTTATAGTTGCGGTTTGTACAGCGCCACTACATCCATTTGCTATAGGTATCACTGCAATAGTAGCAATGACGGGTGTACTGCCTGTATTGGTGCCGGTGAATGTATTGATGTTGGTTGTGCCACTTGCCGCCAACCCTATAGATGGTGCACTGTTTGTCCAGCTATAAGCGGTGCCGGATACTAATGAGCCACCGAAGGGAATTGGATTAACCGTTCCTCCGTTGCAAAGTACTTGCGGGTTGATTGCGTTTGCGAATGGAGTAGGATTTATAAGGATGGTATCAAGTTTAGCATTTCCGGTACAGCCATTAGCCGTTGGTGTAACTGTTATTATTGCAGTGGCCGGCACACTGCCACTATTACTGGCGGTAAATGCAGGTATGCTGCTACTGGTGCTGCTTGCTGCCAAGCCTGCAGACAGCAGGCTGTTGGTCCATGCGAATGCTGCACCACTAACATTGCTGGTAAATAATATAGTTTGGGTTGCAGTGTTGTTACATACTATTTGGTTGCTGGGGGTAGCAGTAACTGTAGGTATCGGGTTAACGGTGATGGTATCCGTTTGTACAGTACCACTGCATCCATTTGCAGTAGGTGTAACAGAAATGATTGAAGTAACAGGAGCATTGCCTGTATTGGTGCCTGTAAATGTATAAGTGTTGCCGGTTCCTGATGCTGCTAACCCTGTAGCGGTTGTATTGTTTGTCCATGCAATGTTGGCGTTGCTTACATTACTTGTAAATACGATAGCGCTTGCAGCAGAGCCATTACATACAGCCTGCTTTGTGGGCGTTGCTGTAACATTTGGTGTGGGGTTAACTGTAATGACAGCATTTTGCGATAGTCCTGTGCAACCATTAGCAACGGGGCTTACTGTAATAGTAGAAATGATAGGGACATTTGATGTATTGACAGCATTAAAAGCAGCGATGGGGTTATTGGTACCACTTGCTGCAAGGTTGATTGAAGGTTGGTTGTTGACCCAGTTGAAAAGAGTATTTGTTACGTTGCTTGTAAAGCTAATGGGCAAGGTAGGCATGCCATTACATACTGGCTGACTTGGTTGGGATACAACAACTGTAGGAGTTGGATTCACAGTTATAGTTAGCGTGTAGGGTGTGCCCATGCATGAACCTGATATAGGGTTTACTGTAACAATGGATGTGATAGGACTGTTGCCAGTGTTGGTTCCCATAAAAGGTTGTATCGTATTGGTACCTGATGCAGCAAGGTTGGTTGCTGTATTATTGTTCGTCCACAGGAACGTTGTTACTCCAATAGTGCTGGTAAAAGTAATTTGTTGGCTCATATTGCCATTGCATACTGGTTGAACAGGTGGCGATGCTGTTACAGTTGGCGATGGATTTACAGTTATAGTGTCATACTGAGTTGGACCAATACATCCACCCGCAGTAGGTATCACCGTAATAACGGATGATATAGGTACAATGCCTGTATTTACAGCAGGAAAAGATCCAATGCTGGTGGTTCCTGTTGCTGCAAGTCCTGTGCTGGTATTGTTGTTAGTCCAGTTATAAGAAGTGTTGGTTATTGTGCTTGCGAAATTTATCGGTATTACTGCTGCTGTATTACATATTGTTTGAGAAGTGGGAGTTAGCGTAATTCCCGGAGCTGGATTTACAGTAATAGTTGTTGATTGGTTTGCACCTGTGCATCCATTAGCTACGGGTGTTACTGTTATGGTTGCGGTTACAGGTGTACTGCCGGTGTTGGCAGTAGTAAAAGCATTTATATTAGTTGCACCGCTTGCACCGAGGTTTATAGATGTGTTATTATTTACCCAGTTGTAAGCTGTTCCTGTTACCGGTCCTGTAAAGCTTATAGGTTGTGTAGTTGAGCCGACACACAACAATTGTGGTGCGGGGCTTATTGTAACTGCAGGCGTGGGTTTAACTATTATTTGTGCAGGCATTGCAGTACCTGGGCAGCCGTTGGCCGTTGGTGTTACGGTTATAGTTGCAGTATCTGCAGTTGTACCTGTATTAAGAGCGGTAAAGGTTGCTATAGGTAATGTTCCGTTAGCTGCAAGGCCTATGGAAGTTGTATTGTTTGCCCAGGCATAGGTAGTGCCGGCAACAGTAGGTGTAAAAGTTATTGCCGTTATGGGGTTGTTGTTGCAAATAGTTTGCGTTGCCGGATTTACTGTTACTGTTGGTATAGGGTTTACTGTTATGGTAGCTATTTGCACTGTGCCTGTGCAGCCATTAGCAGTAGGAACTACTGTGATGGTATCAAGTATAGGTGCGCTGGTAGGATTGAGTGCAGTAAATGAGTTGATATTAGTAGTGCCTGTTGCGCCGAGGCTAATACTTGTATTGTTATTTGTCCAGGCATAGTTGGTATTGATTATTGAGCTGGTAAAGTTGATGGGGATTGTTGTTCCGTTGGCGCAAACTGGCTGGCTGGTAGTAGAAATAGTTACCACAGGCGTTGGGTTAACCACAAAAGATGCAGCAGAGGTAACGGTACTATCTTTAGTTATTACTACTGCAGTGTATGTGCCTGCGGCAGATGGAGCCAGGGTGGTGCTGATGGTGTTTGTAAATTCCTGTACACGATTATTGCTTTGATCTACAACAAACAAATTGCCTGCAGCATCAATAAACATGCCGGCGGGATGCGTCACCTGGGTAGGGCTTGCTACCGTAACACCTGTAGTAGATCCCGGTGCAAATTTCTGTATGCGGTTATTGAATTGGTCACTCACATATAGGTTACCCAGGCCATCTACAAAAACCCCTACAGGGAAGTTGAGTTGTGTAGCCCCGGAACCGTTGCCCCCGGTACCAGCCACCGTTACCCCAGTCGTAGAGCCTGGTGCGAATTTCTGTACACGGCTATTGCTGGCATCGGCAACAAACAGATTGCCTGCATTGTCTATAAACAGATCAAACGGATTGGATAATTGTGTAGCGCCTGCACCTGAGCCCCCTGTGCCCGCCACAGTTACACCTGTAGTGGATCCCCAGGAGAATTTTTGTACACGGTTATTATTTTGATCGGCAACGTATAGATTTCCAGCAGCATCTACAACTGCTGTTTGGGGGAAAGACAACTCTGTAGCTCCTGATCCTGCACTGCCTGTACCTGCTACGGTAACACCGGTTGTTGATCCTGGTGCAAATTTCTGTATGCGGTTGTTTGCAGCATCTGCTACATATAGATTTCCCATACCATCTACGCAAATACCCGCAGGGTTATAAAGTTGTGTGGCGCCAGAACCTGCAACACCTGTACCTGCAATAGTAACCCCGGTTGTAGAACCTGGTGCATATTTCAGTATGCGTTGGTTCGATTGGTCGCTAACGTACAGGTTCCCGCTCACATCGGTAAATGTAAATCTTGGCAGATAAAGCTGTGTAGCGCCCAGTCCGCTTCCGCCGGTTCCTGCAACTGTTATTGCGCTAGTGCTGTAGGAATTAGTGCTGGTCTGTACAGCAGTGCCGTTAAGGCTCCATATTATTTCTACTGGGTTAAATGTGCTGTTTAATGTAAGTGTGCTGCCGGAGCATGCTATTCCGGTAATAGTGGGTGTGATAGCAACATGTAAGGTGTTTGCTGTTGTAGTCACGGCACCGCATGTGCCGGTAACCACGCATTGGTAAGTATATCCATTCATGGCAGCCGTGGCTCCTGTTATGGATAGTGTATTGCTGGTTGTGCCACTATATGGGGCTGATGCAGGAACATTAGTATAGGCTCCCCCGGTGCTGTATTGCCATTGGTAGGTAAGTCCAAGGCCTATTGCATTGACAAAGAACGAGGTGTTATTCCCAACCCATATGTTTTTGTCGTATGATTGGTTAATCAATGTTGTGGAAGGGTTTACAATTATTGTATCTGTTTTGGCTGTACCACTTACCGACCCGGCAACCGGTGTAACTGTAATGATAGCTGTTATTGGTGCGGTGGTAGTATTGGTAGCTGTAAATGAAATATTGCCAGAGCCGCTTGCCGCTAACCCAATGGCTGTGTTATTGTTTGTCCAGTTATAAACTGTACCTGATGCGGGGGACCCGGAAAATGTTATCTGCGCTATAGGGGCATTATTACATACGGTTTGGCTGGTGGGCGATTCGGTGACGGTGGGATTGCTTACCGATACGGCTGTACTTCCGTTAAACACTAAGCTTTTTACATACACATTTCTGCTGTTGGAATTTCCTCCTGACCCTGCGTATATGAACATCCTTATTTTCATGGTGTGGCCACTACCACATGAAATAGATGTAAAAGTTATTGCTGGAGAGATAGTTGTTGTGCCACCACTGTTTATGCCTAACGCAGAACCAAAAGGAGTGAAGGTTGTGCCACCATCAAGCGCATATGAGAAGCTGATCATCGATTGATTACTACTTCCGCTTGTTTTTATTATTGCGGAATAAGAGGATAAGGTGAGATCATAACCAGATGTGGGCGAAACTGGAAAATCCAGGTAATAACCACCTGCCTGATCTGCTGCTGTTGGCCAGGTTACTGTGCTTTGACATTCATAGCCGCTTGAACTGTAGTTGCCAGATGAAAATTCGGTGCCTGTAGTCATCGTTCCCACACTTATTGTACTCGCCCCCGCACCTCCTGCAGCGCCGTTCCCATTACTCGTCAATGCCCAAGTGGCGGTTATTGCTCCCTGTCCGTTGACATGTATAGCGCCGAACAAGAGTAAAATAGATATGGTGATGAACTTCAGTTTTGATAAGGGTGGAGTTTGTAATTTTTTGTTCATAACTTCTTATTTGATAGATAGCGTACTGTTAATTATTTTCTATGTGTATGAATTTAATTTAAACAATCAGTTGGGTGAGTGATTACTCACTATTGCAAACGCAATAATAATTTTTTTTAATATAGAAATCGTTTTAGTGCACCTTATTATTTGTGCACACGTTGCCGATAACGATTGCAAAGCTGGTTGATTTTTTGATGTATTTTAGTTGATGGCCAATATTGGATTGAAATAAACTATGTATATTTTTATTGTGCTTTTTAAGTGATCTAAAAATTATAGAAGCTTATATGAACGAAAAAATAATGAGTGCCCGAAAGCGCATTGCAATAATAGCACATGATAAGAAAAAAGCTGAGCTTATAAAATGGGCAGTTGATAATAAGGGCATCTTAAGTGAACATATATTGTACGCTACAGGTACTACTGGCAAGTTGCTGGAGGATGCTTTGGAAATTGAAGTAACAAAACTGTTGAGTGGCCCATTGGGAGGAGATCAGCAGGTGGGCAGCCTTATAGCCCAGGGACAAATAGATATGATGATATTTTTCTGGGACCCTATGGAAAGCCAGGCACATGACACAGATGTAAAAGCTCTGCTAAGGGTAGGAGCAGTGTGGAATATTCCAATTGCCTGCGATAGGTCAACAGCTGATTTTTTAGTTACTTCACCATATATGAAATCAAAGTATGTAAATGTATTGCCAGACTATGGCTCATATTTGAACAGAAAAATAAATTAATATCATTTTATTTTCCTAAATTCTTTTTTTTTTGTTGATTAAAATAAAAATTGGCTACATGTTTTTATTTAATTATGTATTGTTATATTTACATTGAATAAGATGAAAATATAATAATATGGCACCTGAACGAAAGAAACTAATCGGTAATATTGCTTTTGTCATCCTAATATGTATCAGCCTGCTGGCTTGCTTTTACCCTGTAGTACACCCGGAGTCGAACGATAAGGATTTTAATTCGGGTGATATAGCCTGGATGCTCACTGCATCGGCCATGGTGCTTATAATGACCCCTGGGCTCTCTTTCTTTTATGGGGGTATGGTGCGTCCTAAAAATATACTTAGCACTATGCTGCAGAGCTTTATGGCTTTGGGCATTATCAGCTTCATTTGGTATGTTGTAGGGTTTAGCCTGGCTTTTGGCGATGATATTGGTGGTGTTATAGGCAATCCCGCTACTTACTTTATGATGAATCATGTGGGAACCGCAGTTCACCCGATAATGAGCCCCACCGTTCCTTTTATTTTGTTCGCAGCGTTTCAGATGAAGTTTGCCATAATTACCCCGGCACTTATTACTGGTTCTTTTGCAGAGCGCGTTCGGTTTTGGGGCTACATAGTTTTTATGTGCCTGTTCTCCATATTCATATATTGCCCAATAGCACATTGGACCTGGCATCCCGATGGTTTCCTGCATAAATGGGGAGTACTCGATTTTGCCGGTGGTACTGTTGTGCATATTTCAGCAGGTGTTGCAGCGCTTGCGGGCGCCATGTTCATGGGTAAAAGAAAGGACCACAAGGCGCATTTTAACTCACCCAATATACCTTATGTATTATTGGGTACAGGTTTGCTTTGGTTTGGCTGGTTTGGTTTCAATGCGGGGTCTGCGCTTTCTGCTAATCCGCAAGCAGTGCTTGCTTTTGTAAATACCAACCTGGCATCAGCATCTGCTATGGTAACATGGGTGCTGTACGAAGTGGTGAAGGGTAACAAACCATCGGCCATGGGCGCATGTATAGGCGCTGTAGTAGGCCTGGTAGCCATTACCCCGGCAGCAGGTTTTGTAGATTATGGTCCTGCACTTTTTATCGGTGTGCTGGCAAGTATTGTTTCTAACTGGGCAGTGCATTTGAAAACCAAGTCGGAAATTGATGATACGCTGGATGTGTTCCCATGCCATGGTGTGGGCGGCATTGTAGGCATGATAGCCACTGGCGCTTTTGCTAAAGGTGTTGGTCTTACAAGTGGCCATACTGCCACATTCTTATATCATTTGCTAGGGCTGGCAATAGTTGTTGTGTTCACTTTTGTGGGAAGCATGCTCATGTACTGGATCACTAATAAGATCACTCCGCTGCGTGTAAGCACTACTGATGAGGAAGCGGGGCTCGACCTTTCACAGCATGGCGAGTCTGTATATGAAGAAGAGGCTGAGCCTGCCTTCCAGTTATAGTCTTATACCATAATGGTATTTTTACGAAAGTTTCATTTCCGTACCTTTAGACCTGCTTCGCTATTGTTCATAACGTAGTTACAGTGTGTATTTAAAACTCCTCGCAAATTATGCAAAACACCGGCGACAATGCCTTAATGCAATTCAATAATTTTGTCGGCATAAAGTTCCAGTTATACAATAGCCTTTTTACCTCCTTACCATTTCACAAAATAGAGAAGACAGGTATACTGCTGTCACTCTTCCAGATGGATTGTGAAGAAAGCTTTGAGCAAAGTAAGAACCCTATAGAGATAGTGGATGGTTTTGTGCAACAGAATACGGCATATACAACGGAGCAAGAGAAAATAGAATTACTGTTTCGTTTTACACAATATGCTGAAAGACAAGTAGTGCTGTTTGATGCCCTTGAAGATGCTGCTTTTAGCAAGATACATGATATGAATGGCCAAGGCTCACTAAAGCAATTGGAACTGGAAGTGAATAGCCGGCATAAGGAAGAGGAGCTGAAACAAAAACTTGAAGATTATGCAATAAGGCTCGTGTTGACAGCACACCCAACGCAGTTTTATCCTGATGAAGTATTGGGTATCATAACCGACCTGTCTAACGCGGTAAAGGACGATAATGTAGGCGACGTGAACATGTACCTGCAACAATTGGGAAAGACGCCATTTTTAAAAAAGCAGAAGCCTACACCATACGATGAAGCAGTGAGCCTGATGTGGTATATGGAGCATGTATTCTACACATCGGCTGGCAATATTATGAGCACGCTTAAAAGCAGGTTCCCAAATGCTGTGCACGATGACAATCCGGTTATCAATATGGGCTTCTGGCCTGGGGGCGACCGTGATGGCAATCCTTTCGTGACCACCGAAACTACGCTGCACGTTGCGGCAACGCTAAATAACCGCATTATTAAATGCTACCATAAAGATCTTAAGAAACTGCGCCATAGGCTTACTTTTAAAGGGGTACTTACATTGGTGACCAACCTGGAAGAGAAGCTCTTTAATGCATTGTATTATAAGCCGGAAGTGCCGATTACAACTCATGAAATCATAGATGCACTGGAGGAAATAAAGCAGACCATTATAAATGACCATGATAGTTTGTTTCTTTCGCAGGTAGATGAGATGCTGATGAAGGTGCGCATTTTCGGGCTGTACTTTGCATCGCTGGATATACGGCAGAATAGCACGGTGCATACAAAGACCCTGAAAGCAATAGATGACCAGAAAAAAATATTGCCCGCAGGTTATTACGAACTGGATGAAAAAGGAAAAATAGATGTACTGCTGCAGTTGCACCAACAGCCTGATATAGTACTGGAAGACTGGCTGCTGCAAGACACGCTAGACGTAATGAAGGCCATTAAGATCATACAGCGCAATAATGGAGAAAAAGGATGCCATAGGTATATTATAAGCCACAACACTTGTGCGCTTAATGTGATAGAAGTGTACGCTTTGTTGCAATTAGTAAATGATGGAAGCGAACTCGCTGTGGATATTGTGCCTCTGTTTGAAATGATAGAAGACCTACAAGAAGCAGGCGCCAGCATGAAAGTGCTTTACGAAAATGAAACATACCGCGCCCACCTGAAAAAGAGGGGCGACATACAGCATGTGATGCTTGGCTTTAGCGATGGCACCAAGGATGGTGGCTACCTGATGGCCAACTGGAGCATATACAAGGCTAAGGAGAACCTGACAACTGTGGCTCGGGAGCATGGCATAGAGGTAGTCTTCTTTGATGGCCGTGGTGGACCACCTGCAAGAGGTGGTGGTAAGACCCACCAATTCTATGCATCGCTGGGGAGTAATATTGCTGGTAAGGAAATACAGATCACTATACAGGGGCAGACCATAAGCAGCAGCTTTGGTAATGTAGATGCTGCGGGTTTTAATATGGAAAAACTGCTGCATGCCGGCATATACAATAGTGTACTTGCAGAGCAGAAGCCAACACTTACTCACGACCAGGAGGCCTTGATGCTGGAACTTTCAGAAGAGGGCTATAAAGCCTATGTGGCATTGAAGAATGAACCTGAGTTTGTGCCTTATCTTGAAAATGTGAGCCCGCTGCGCTTTTATGCAGATGCCAATATAGGGAGCAGACCAGCCAAGCGTAATGAAGGTGAGAAACTGAATCTTGATGACTTGCGTGCCATCCCGTTTGTGGGGGCATGGAGCCAGCTAAAACAAAACCTGACGGGCTATTATGGTGTAGGAAGAGCACTGCAGAAAATGGAGGCAGAAGGAAGGTGGCAGGAAGTAAAAGACCTTTATGAAAACTCGTTGCTGTTCAAAACCATGATAGATAACTGCGAGATGGCCATGATGAAAAGCTTCTTCCCGCTTACTGCTCACCTGGCTACACACCCGCAATATGGGGCTATATGGAACATGATATATGACGAGTATGAATTGTCTAAAACCATGACCATGAAGTTAGGTGGAACTACTGAGCTGATGGAAAAGTATCCTGTTGATCGCCTTTCTGTGAGTATGCGCGAAAGGATAGTATTGCCACTTACAACTATACAGCAATATGCACTGAGCCGGGTACGTGAAATGGAAGAAAATAAACAAACCGATGTGGAGCTGCGGAAAACACTGGAGAAGCTGATCATGCGCTGCTCGTTCGGGATAATTAATGCGGGTAGAAATTCGGCTTAAAATAGATAGAGCGGTGATCATCGCTCTATCTATTTGTTCTTTTGCTGTGGCTGGATAAGCAATAGTTTACTCCTTTACTTCCTTTCCAAATAGCTTTTCTCCGGCTTCAATACCAATAGAAAGATCGTTTTCTTTGGGTGGTATCGGGCACGCGTAGCCGCCTTTAAATGCGCAATAAGGATTGTAGCATTTGTTGAAATCGATGACCAGTTCATCCCCATGTATCTCCTTGGTTGAAAGGTCTAAATAGCGGCCACCACCAAAAGTTTCTTTATAGTTTGTTTCGTCTGTAAAGGGTATGAAGAGGTAGTCGTTGTACTTGCTGTCTTTTTTGATGAGGTCTATGGCCTGGTATATATGCAGGGTGCAGGGAGTGCCTTTAATTTTAAACGTTGCATAGCCATACTCACTATAGTTTTTACGCGCGCCACTATGCGTGAGCATGGTAAATGGTTTGCTATCGGGTGTGCGGGTGAAATGGGTAGTAATGCTATAGGCCGCATTGGTAGGGTAGAAGCGCAGGTAGGCAGTATCTTCAGCCGTTAACGGGCTGTGTGCATCCGTGAGGAAATCGTTCTTGTACTGTTGCCAGTAACGGGCTATACTGTCGTTATAATTGTACGACTGGCCATAAGCGCACAGTGGCAAAGTTGCAAGCAAGAAAATTATTAACCCAGAGGTTCTCATTGTGATGATTTTTGTTTGTGATGAACCAAGAATACCCTTACTTTTTGTTATCTGACTTTTTTGTTATTCTATATTTAAAACGTACTCCCGAGTTGGCATCTGTTCCTTGATTATGCGGATTTCTCTCTTCGCTGAAGGGCTACGTTCGAAATGACGGATGTTTTTTGAGCGGCGTTTTTGTTAAGACAACATTTTCTCTAGTCTCAGAAATATTTCTGAGGGGTTCATGTTTTCCCAGAGCATTTTATAGATCATATCGGCTATAGGTATTTCTATCTCCAGTTTTTTTGATATAGCCTGCATACCACGGGCAGCATAGTAGCCTTCGGCCACCATGTTCATTTCGAGCATAGCTGCCTTTACGCTGTAGCCCTTGCCCAGCATTGCGCCAAATGTGCGGTTACGGCTGTGCAGCGAGTAGCAGGTTACCAACAGATCGCCCAGGTAGGCACTGGTATGGAAGTCGGGATGGTCGTTGGACGGATGTACTTTTATAAAGTGTGCATCCAGGTAATGATACATTTCGCGGTAGCAGTTGGTAATATATACACTCAGAAAGTTATCGCCATAATCTAGCGCCCGGGCGGTACCGGCACCTATGGCATATATGTTCTTCAGTACAGCGGCAAACTGTGCACCCCACAAGTCGTGGTTGAAGGTGGTGTTGATATAGGTGTTGTTGAATGCTTTGGAAGCGCTACATGTCAGTGAATCATTAAGTCCTGAAAAGGTAAGGTATGACAAGCGCTCATCGGCAACTTCTTCTGCATGACAGGGACCAGTTAATGCAACATAGTTTTCAAGGTCTAGTTGCATGTATTGTTCCAAATAGTCATTTAGCAACAGGTTGGTATCGGGCAGTATGCCTTTAATAGCAGAAATGATCTTCTTACCCTGCCACAGGCTTTTATCTACACTTTCTATTACGCTTTGTGCATAAGCGCTGGGTACGCAAACTATTATTGTATCGCAGGCTTTGAGCACCGCTTCAAGGTCGTGTGTGGGTATTATGGTTTCCGGTAAAAAAGTTACCGAAGAAAGGTAGTGTGGGTTGTGGTGACGTGTGAGCAGGTACTTAATACTGTCTTTATTGCGTACCCACCAATATATCTGCTGGCCGTTGTCCGTAAGCATTTTAGCCAGGGCGGTACCCCAGCTACCATTGCCAATGATGCCTATTTTACCTAAAGTATGCTGCAATGCGAGAGATGTTTAAGTTAAAAATTTAGTTACCCGTTTTTACTTCAAAAAGTTTTTCCTTGGGTACTACGGTCACTTTTGTGTTGTTTGCCAGGGTGCGTGCTATGGCGCCATATGGTGCAGAAACGATCTGTTCGCCGCTGTCCAAACCTTTGGTTACCTGGATATACATGTTATCCTGTATGCCGGTCTGCACATCTTTTAATATTACTTTTTTGGTTTTGCTGTCATATACAAACACCACCTGGCGTATGTCATTGTTATCGGCAGTAGCGTTCTTTTTGTTTTTTATGCTATCTGGCCAGTCGCGCGTTGTAACAGCATTTACAGGGACTGATAATATATTGTATTCCCTGTTGGTCTGTATCTCTACCGATGCCGACATACCAGGCTTGAACACAAACTTACCTTTAGGTAATTGTGCAGCCAATTCAGCATAGCTGCTGGGTAGTATGAGAATGTGTACGGTGTAGTTGGTTACCTGGTCGGTACTGGTAGATTGTGTAGTGCCTGATTTGCTGCTGGATACCCCTATCTTGGATACGATACCTATGAACTTCCTGTTCCTGTATGCGTCGGCATCTATAATGGTGGTATCACCAATTTTCACTTTTGCAATATCAGTCTCACTCACATCTACCCGTACTTCAATACGGCTCATGTCTGCAATGGTGAGCATTTCGGTTCCGGCCATTTGTGCGGTACCTACCACACGCTCTCCTTTCTTCACGCTCAGCAAAGATATGATGCCTGCTGTTGGCGCTATAATGGTCGTCTTCTGTAAGTTCTCGTGCGCCTGGCTCAGGTTGGCCTGCGCGCCTTTGATGCCGTATTGCCCGCCTGTAGTGCTCGCTTTAGAAGCATCGTAAGCAGCCTTGGCACTTTTGTAATTTGCCTCTCCCTGCTCAAACTCCAGTTGCGATATTACTTTGTCCTGGAAGAGTTTCTGGTTTCGTTTGTAAGTAGCCAAAGCCAGGTTCATCTGCGATTCTGCCTGCGCCATCATTTCTTTACTATTACCTGCACTGGCCCGCGACTGCTCTACCGATGCACTTGCCTGATCTACCATTGAATTGTAGATGGCAGGATTGATCTTTACTAATACATCGCCCTTGCGCACGCTATCGCCTTCCTGTATATTCAGTTGGGTTATTTCGCCGCTTACTTCAGGGGCTATTTTTACTTCAGTTTCCGGGTATATTTTGCCACTGGCAGTTACCGTTTCGGTAATGGTATGGCTGGCTGCTTTTTCAACAGCTACCTTAATGCCGTCATCGCCCGTAGTTTTTGCTACTACAATGAGTACGATCAGCAATACTATACTACCGCCTATTATCCACCAAAGGGTTCGCTTTTTCATTTTGAAAGCTAAATTAATTCAAATATTTGGGTTCGTTATTTTACTTCGCTTCCTGCATCTGTATGCTCTGCCGGTGATACAAATATCAGCTTGCCGGCAGCATTTTCAGCCATTAGTATCATGCCCTGGCTTTCTATACCACGCATCTTCCTGGGTGCAAGGTTGGCAACTACTGTAACCTGCTTGCCCACTATATCTTCTGGTGCAAAGTGCATGGCTATACCACTTACTATGGTACGGTGTTCTGTACCCATATCTACGGTTAGCTTTAGCAACTTGTCTGCTTTCTCCACTTTCTCGGCAGTTAATATGGTACCTGCGCGCAGGTCTATCTTCGCAAAATCATCAAATGTAATGGTGTCTTTGGCTGGTGCAGCAGGTTTGGTTTCTGCCAGTGCCGCTACTTCTTTTTCTGGTGTTGGTTCCACGTCTTGTGTTGGTTTTATAGCCCTGCCTTTTAATTTTTCTACTTGCAATGCTATCTCAGCATCTTCTATTTTCCTGAACAGCAGCTCAGGGGCGCGTAACGGATAGCCTGCATTTAACAGGTTCATTCTGCCGGCGTTTTCCCAATCGAGCATGCGCTCTACTACCTTCATCATATAGATCATCTTCTGAGCCGTAAATGGTAAGAAGGGATTGATGAGTATAGACAGGTTAGCAGTAAGCTGAAGGCATATGTGCAGGCAGTTATCTATCTGCATTTGATTCTCTACCTGTAGCTCCGGCGTTTTAGCCAGGCTCCAGGGTGCGCAGTCCTGCAGGTATTTATTCCCTTTGCGGGCCAGGTCTATTACTTCAAATAGCCCATCGCGGAACTTGTAGTTCTCGATGTTGCTTTCCACCAATGTTTTGGCATTGCCTATGGCTGCTATTAGTTCTTTGTCCCTGTCGGTAAGCAATTCGTTGTGCAGGCGGGGCACCTTGCCCTTACATAGCTTGTGCATGAGCACAAATGCCCTGTTCACAAAATTGCCGAATATAGATACCAATTCACCATTCACCCTATCCTGGAAATCCTTCCAGGTAAAGTCGTTGTCCTTGGTTTCTGGTGCATTGGCGCAAAGCACATAACGCAATAGGTCTTGCTGCTCAGGAAAATCTTCCAGGTACTCGTGCACCCACACCGCCCAGTTGCGGCTAGTGGATACTTTTTCACCTTCTATATTCAGGAACTCGTTGGCAGGCACATTATCGGGTAGCACAAAACCACCATGGGCTTTGAGCATGGCTGGGAATATGATGCAATGGAATACAATATTATCCTTACCTATAAAGTGTACAAGTTTGGTATCTTCTTTGCACCAGTAGTCGGCCCACTGGTTGGTCAGTTCTTTGGTAGCACTGATGTAGCCAATGGGGGCATCGAACCATACATACAGCACCTTGCCTTTTGCATCGGGCAGGGGTACGGGCACGCCCCAGTTGCTATCGCGCGTCATAGCGCGGGGTTGCAGGCCGCTATCCAGCCAGCTTTTGCACTGACCATATACGTTAGGTTTCCATTCGTTCTTCTTGCCTTCAACAATCCATTCCTTCAGCCAGTCCTCATATTTATTGAGCGGAAAGTACCAGTGCTTGGTTAGCTTTTTCACCAATTTTGAGTGGCTCAATGCGCTATGCGGATTGATCAGTATTTCGGGCGACAGGGTAGAACCACACCGCTCGCACTGATCGCCATAGGCATTGGGATTGCCACAAACCGGGCAGGTACCTATTATATAACGATCGGCCAGGAACACATCGTGCTCCTCATCATAATATTGTTCACTTTCCTTTTCCTCAAATACACCATCGTTATATAGCTTGGAGAAGAACGCCTGCGATGTATCGCGATGTGTAACAGATGAGGTGCGGGAATATATATCGAAGGAGATGCCCATTTTGGCAAAGCTGTCCTTCATCATTTCGTGGTACTTGTCAACCACCTGCTGCGGGGTTATACCCTCGCGCATGGCGCGTATGGTGATAGGCACACCGTGCTCATCGCTGCCACTAATAAACTTTACATCTCTTTTCTGCGCGCGCAGGTACCGTACATAAATATCTGCCGGCAGGTAGCCCCCGGCCAGGTGCCCGATGTGTATGGGGCCATTGGCGTAAGGCAGTGCTGACGTAATCAGGTATCTCTTAAAATCCATTCTAAATATTAATAAGGGTGCAAGATAATCATAAGTTAGTTAGGGGAGGCAAGGGGAACGCTTCCTAGTATTGGTGGAGCTGTCCGGTCCGGTTTTAAAAAGGAAAACCGGACACTTGGTGTGTGATGTCGGGCTGAAATGCTTTGTGGTAGCTTATATGTGAATCATTTAAACTGTCTGGTCTGTCCGGTATCGGACAGGGTGGCCGTCTTGAACACGATTACGGGATTGAAAGATTATAGGATAGTGTTACGTGCATCGAGACAAGAGCAAAAAAAATATATTCCGTATTCCTGCTGTTGGTTTACAGGTTTGTAATGGGTGCAAGGTAAGATGGGCGTGGATATTAGCCTGAACAAGATATGCACAGTTCCACGGAGTGTTGTGTTCCACAGGGGGAATGAAAAAGGGTGTGTTGGCATAATGCCTCCTTATCATTTACGTTACAAGTCCTTGTAGAGGGCTCCGCTTTGTAGCAAGATACCGTAAACGTTGTTGCACCCTGTAGGGGTGCCCCGCACAAAATATATGGAGGTAACCATTTCCCAGCCTGTCAATAAATCATATATTGCTATCCAATTATTGCAACATGGCTAATAATTATACCCAACTATATATTCATTTTGTTTTTGCGGTACAGTATAGGGCGGCAATGCTCAATAGTGCCTGGGATGATAGGCTTCGGTTATATATTTCCGCTATTGTTCAAAACAATGGACATAAAATGTTGGCCATAAATAATATGCCTGATCACCTTCATTGCCTGGTAGGATTAAATCCCAGTCAATCTATTTCAGATCTTATGAATGTGGTTAAGGGTGATTCTGCAGAGTGGATCAATAAAGAAAATTTGGTCTCTCATAAATTTCAATGGCAGAAGGGTTACGGAGCTTTCAGTCATTCAAAATCGCAGGTGAACACCGTTGTTCAGTATATTCATAACCAGCAGGAGCATCATCGTAAGGTGGTTTTTATTGAAGAATATAAAAAGATATTGACCGATTTTGGAATCGAATACGATGAACGTTATATTTTCACGTTACCTGCTGAATAATTGGTGCGGGGCGGCCCTACAGGCCGCATGATACTCCTTGTTTGTTATTGCTACAAAGCTGGGCCCTCTACAAGGGCACTGTTATGTGGAAGTGTTTAGAGTGGGTGTTGTATTAACCCCACATTGCGAGTGTAATTGGTACGGGGGCGGCCCTACAGGCCGCATGATATTCCTTGTTTGTTATTGCTACAAAGCTGGGCCCTCTACAAGGGCACTGTTATGTGGAAGTGTTTGGAGTGGGTGTTGTATTAACCCCACATTGCCGAGTGTAATTGGTACGGGGGGGCACTACAGGCCGCATATTATAGTACGGCCTTGTATCCTACAAAGCGGTGCCCTCTACAAGGGCATGACATATTGATTCATTTCGGTTAGGGATCTACTGAAAATATCTGTCTATCTTAATTGTCTTTTGTTTGCGCTAACAGTGCCCTTGTAGAGGGCCCAGCTTTGTAGCAATAACAAACAAGGAGTATCATGCGGCCTGTAGGGCCGCCCTGCACAAAATGATTACAATAATTAAGCTGATTTCGCTGAACGGCATTGTTGAAAATGGCGTTTGTTAAGTTACTTATGCTTCACCTGCTCTAAATAATTCCTCCTGATCACATCCTGTACAGGTGTGCGTTCGATCTTGCTTTCCAGCCAAGATATAATATCGAGGTAGGTAAAAGCGCGGGTTTTTTTGTGCACTTCTTTTTGCTGGCGCAGGGTTGCGAGCAGGATGCGGAACTCATTTTCGAGCTGGCGGGGCGGTATGTGGAAGGCCCGTTTCAGGAAGTTGAATATTTCCTCTTCCACTACACTTAGGTTCTCCATCTTGCCCATAAGGCGGTAAACTGATTTAGATAAATATTCCAACAGTTCATCGTTGCCCAGCTCGTAGTGGGCTATAAGGTGCAGCAGGCGGGCGTAGCATTGCAGGTCTATCCGCAAATCGGTTTTCCAGTTGATGATCTTTTGCAGGTAGTCGATGCAGGTTTCAGAGTCGCCGCTGCCAAAGTACAGGCTGGCTATTTTGTAGTAGAATATAAGTACCCGGTGGCTATCCATGTACAGGCTGTATTCCTGTAGTTGGCTCATGATACCCGGCACTATTTTAAGCCCCTGGGTAAACGTGCCCTGCATGAAATGCTTGTTGATGCGCGCTGTAGTGAGATACACAAAGCCCTGTATCAGGTTGTTCTCGTTGTTCTTTATGGAGTCTAGTTCGCAGAGATCTTCCAGTTTTTGTAGTGTTTCGTCGAGGCCACGGTGGTTGCTGAGGTAGAAGTGAGATTCCAGCAGGTTGTGCAACCCTTTTAGGTAGTGGGTGCTTTCCACTTCTATCATATGCGGAAAGCTATCGAACAGGTTGACCCATTTTTGGGTGTAACGGTAGTACAGGAAAAAATCTTGCAGTATAAAGGCATACCAGCAATAGCTTTGGTAGAGGTACAGGTTCTCATAAAAGTCATCGTTGTGGGCCTTTTTTTGTGAAAGGGCCTGGGCGAAAAAGTTTTTAATTTCTTCCTCATCTTTCAGGTTACGGGCATGGCCATTTTGTATGTACCTGCTGTATAGCTGTAAGGAAAGGTTGGACAAGTGGCTGATGGTAGACAGGCGTTCATTGACGTCGTCAGACTCTGCAGCGAGTTGGTCGGCGCGATTGTGGATGCTGCGGGTAATGTGGAGACCCTCTATTTTCTTTTCAAAAAAAAGTGCTTGTTGGAGGTAACTAAGCTGGCCGTAATTTTTTGCGAACCCCTTCAGGGTATCGAGTATTTTAAGACTTTGCAGGTATAATCCTTTGTTGTATAGTATACGTGCATGGTCCATTTGCTCGTGCAGCTGTATATCTATATTGCCTTCATCTTTTATGAGCCTGAGGCTAAGCAGCACCTGGCGGTAGAGCCGGGTCTTTATATTATATAGCTGTTGCTTTGGGAGGTCGCTGAATTTTTTCAGCAATAGGGTCTCGTCATACTCATTCATTTTTTCCAAAACATCAAATAACGCAACTGTGCGCAATTCTGTTTTGCTGGAATTGCGGGTGGCATATAGTTTAAAATTCTTCTTTTCAGACTTGGTTAGGGACTTTATCAGTTGAAAAAGGCTGTCGGATGTTTTGTTGAGCATGATATTTTTGAAACAGGTAAAACGCAGTACAGTAAAGCATTTCCAACAATTTTATCACTTTCAGATGTGTTTGAAAATGGAAATCTTGTTTTGATACGGTTGTCATTCAGCAATACTTTTCCAAACCGGCTGACATAGTGTAGTGCCTGTATGTACGGTACAGGCCTACTAAGTTATAAAAATGTTCAGCTAATTATTACAAGCATACTACAGCAATGGACAAAATATTGATATTTGATACTACCCTTCGTGATGGTGAACAGGTACCGGGTTGCAGGCTGAATACAAAAGAAAAAGTAGCGGCCGCCCTGGAGCTGGAAGCATTGGGTGTGGATATTATAGAGGCCGGCTTCCCCATCTCATCTCCCGGCGATTTTGAAAGCGTAAGCGCGATAGCACGTGTTATAAAAGATGCAGTAGTATGCGGCCTTACCCGCGCTGTGCTGAAAGACATAGAAGTGGCTGCTGAAGCGCTAAAAGATGCAAGAAGACCGCGTATCCACACAGGCATAGGCACATCTGACTACCATATAAAATCAAAATTCCGCAGCACGCAGGATGAGATATTGAAGCAAGCTGTACAGTGTGTGAAATGGGCAAAAAACTTTGCAGATGATGTGGAGTTTTACGCTGAAGATGCAGGCCGTACTGGCAATGAATACCTGGCCCGTGTAATAGAGGCGGTAATAAAGGCTGGTGCTACTACGGTAAATATTCCCGATACCACGGGCTACTGCCTGCCGCATCAGTATGGCGAGAAAATTGCCTTCCTGGTGAACAATGTATCTAATATAGATAGGGCAGTTATTTCATGCCATTGCCATAATGATCTTGGGTTGGCTACTGCAAACTCAATAGCCGGTATCATAGCCGGTGCGAGGCAGGTAGAATGCACCATCAATGGCATAGGAGAGCGCGCAGGGAACACCTCTCTTGAAGAAGTGGCTGTGATCATCAGGCAGCATAAATCGTTGAATTTTTATACTGATGTACAGGCTACAAAACTTACACCGATCAGTAATTATATATCGGACCTTATGCGTATGCCGGTGCAGCCTAATAAGGCTATAGTGGGTGGTAATGCATTCTCTCACTCATCGGGCATACATCAGGATGGATTTTTGAAAGACGCAGCCACCTATGAAAGCATTGACCCTAAAGATGTTGGTGCAGCGGGCTCCAGCATAAGGCTTACCGCCCGTAGCGGACGATCGGCACTTGCGTACCGGTTGCTGAAGCTTGGCTATACTTATAACAGGGATGACATTGATGTTTTATACACAAGGTTTGTGCAGATAGCAGATGCCCAAAGGGAAGTAGTAGATACCGATCTGCACCACCTGGCAAAAGAATATGCAAATACAGCAGTTTTAGCATAAAAATATTTTTCACTTTTCGGTTTATATAGTATGGCAAAGACACTTTTTGAAAAGATTTGGGAAAAACACATTGTAAAAACGATACCTGATGGTCCTGATGTTTTATATATTGATACGCACTTTGTACACGAAGTTACTTCTCCCCAGGCGTTTAAGTCGCTTGAAGACCGAGGTGTAAGCGTATTGCGCCCCAAACAAGTAGTAGCAACAGCCGACCATAATATACCTACCATTAATCAGCACCTGCCGATCACCGATAAATTATCGGCAACACAGGTGCAGCAGCTTACCGATAATTGCAAAAAGCATAACATAGAACTGTATGGCCTGGGCCATGCCTACAATGGCATAGTGCATGTTATAGGGCCGGAATTGGGTATAACCCAACCCGGTATGACCATTGTGTGCGGCGACAGCCATACCAGTACCCATGGTGCGTTTGGCACCATAGCATTTGGTATAGGCACCAGCGAGGTGGAAATGGTACTGGCTACCCAATGCCTGTTGCAGAACAAGCCCAGGCTGATGCGGATACATGTAGATGGTATGCTGGGCAAAGGGGTTACTGCAAAGGATGTGATACTGCATATCATTTCAAAAATATCGTTCAATGGCGCTACGGGTTACTTTGTAGAGTTTGCAGGCAGCACCATCAGGGCTATGTCTATGGAGGCACGGATGACGGTGTGCAATATGAGTATTGAAATGGGTGCACGCGGCGGACTCATTGCTCCGGACGAAGTAACCTTTTCTTATATGAAAGGCCGGAAGCATACACCTGTGCGCGACGCGTGGCCGGAAAAAATTGCAGAATGGCGCCGATTGCAAAGCGATAAGAACGCCGTTTTTGATAAAGAAATATACATACTGGCCAAGGATATACAACCCATGATCACGTATGGTACCAACCCGGGGATGGGCATTAGCATAAAAGGCAAAATACCTACCAGCGCCGGAATGGATGATAATGGCCGCAAGGTGTATTACCAATGTTTAGCTTACATGGATTTTGCTGAAGAGGAGACATTGTTGGGCAAGAAGGTGGACTACATATTTATAGGAAGCTGCACCAACAGCCGTATTGAAGACCTGCGCCAGGTGGCGTCTTTTATAAAAGGAAAGAAGAAGGCGGATGACGTGGAAGTATGGATAGTGCCGGGCAGCCGGCAGGTGGAAAAACAAGCGATCGAAGAAGGTATACAGCAAATATTTGAGGATGCGGGTTTTAAACTGCGGCAACCAGGCTGTAGTGCTTGCCTGGCTATGAATGATGATAAGATACCGGCAGGGAAATATTGCATATCGACCAGTAACAGAAATTTTGAAGGCAGGCAGGGAGCAGGCGCCCGTACGTTGCTGGCTAGCCCGCTGACAGCGGCTGCGAGCGCGATAACGGGGTATATAACTGATGTGAGGGAGTATATAAACTAATAAGAACGAATGAACAGCAGGGTAATAAAAATAATTACGAGTACAGCAGTGCCACTGAACGTGCAGAATATAGACACGGATCAGATAATACCCGCACGGTTTTTAAAATCGACAACACGTGATGGGTTTGGACAAAACCTGTTTCGCGACTGGCGGTATGAAAACGATGACCCGGGGCAGCCGAAAGCCGACTTTACTTTGAACAACCCGTTATATGATGGGAGGATACTTGTGGCAGGTAAGAACTTTGGCTGCGGCAGCAGCAGGGAACATGCCGCCTGGGCATTGAAGGACTATGGGTTTGACGTTGTGGTGAGCAGTTTTTTTGCAGACATCTTCCAGAATAATGCCCTTAATAATTTTCTGCTGCCTGTGAAGGTGAGCGATGCATTTTTAGAAAAAATATTTACAGTAATAGAGGCAGCCCCTGAAACAACCCTCACTGTGAACCTGCAGGAGGAAACAATAACCCTGGCAGGTACTGGTGATCATGAACACTTCTCTTTCCATCCATACAAGAAAACATGTTTGCTCAATGGGTTTGACGATATAGACTACCTGTTGAGTATTCGCGATGAAATAACAGCCTTTGAAGAACGTAAAAAAGCATTGGTCTTGCAGTAGGCCTTATAAATGACATGAAAAAGAACATCACAATAATTGCGGGGGACGGAATTGGTCCTGAAGTGACCAGGCAGGGGATAGCCGTATTGGAGGCTATAGCTAAGAAGTATGGCCATACCTTTCAGTATAAACATTGCCTGATGGGTGGGGTAGCCATAGAGGAAACCGGTAGCCCCTTGCCGGAAGAAACAATAACAGCATGTCTAGCTGGAGATGCAGTATTGTTGGGCGCTATTGGGCACCCTAAGTACGATAATGACCCTGGGGCAAAAGTACGTCCTGAACAAGGGTTGCTGCAACTGAGAAAAGCACTGGAGTTATTTATTAATATACGCCCGGTAACCATGTACCCCTCTATAGCACACCTGTCGCCGCTTAAAGACAGCAGGCTTAAGGATGTGGACTTTATAATATATAGGGAACTTACCGGGGGCATTTACTTTGGCAAGAAGGAAACAAGCGCTGATGGGAATACTGCCACAGACGAATGCGCCTATTCAGTAAATGAAATACTGCGCATAGCGCGGCCCGCATTTGCGGAGGCTCAGAAACGCCGGGGTAAGCTAACCCTGGTAGATAAAGCCAATGTACTTGAAACATCGAGGCTATGGCGGAAGGTAGTGCGTGAGCTGTCAATAATTCATCCTGATGTAGTGGTAGACTATATGTATGTGGACAATGCTGCCATGCAGGTGATACTGAACCCTGGTCAGTTTGATGTGATACTTACTGAAAATATGTTTGGTGATATCATTAGCGATGAAGCGAGTGTGCTTTGTGGATCGCTGGGCATGTTGCCATCGGCCTCTATAGGTAGTAAGGTGCCTATGTTTGAGCCTATACATGGCTCTTACCCGCAGGCAACCGGTAAAAATATTGCTAATCCCATGGGTACTATATTATCGGTAGCTATGATGCTGCAATATTTTGGCATGCACGAAGAAGCCAATGATGTAAAACAAGCTGTGCAAGCTGCTTTGGAGCATGGCGTTACTACACAGGATATAAATACAACTAATGGCTATACCACCACGCAAGTTGGTGCATTTATTTGCGAACGAATATTGGATGCGGTAACACAGGAGGCTGATAATTATGAAGAACAGGTACAGAATACCTATACCTACAATATAGATCTTGGCCAATCGACAATAATATAATGTCTGTCTAGTATGTTATTGTCTAATGTGAATCGATGTTTAGCTACTGAATAAATGGCTTTTATAACTCTATTTAACAATGATGGTCAATGAATCTAAAAATAATCTTTGTTTTTTCAATTAAATTTGCAGTTTAACCTTTAAAATAAATATTAAGATAAGGAAATGAGTAAACTAAGCCAGCTTGCAGAAACACTGATAGGATCAGAAATTGTGCGTTTAGGTAACGACATTAGTAATCGTATCAGTCGTGGGGAGAAGATATATAATTACACGATCGGTGATTTTAATCCTGATATTTTTCCGATCCCCAAAGATCTGGAAGACTGCATAGTTAAGGCATACCGTGATAAACGTACCAACTATCCGCCTGCCGATGGTATATTGAAACTACGTACAGGTGTTGCTGACTTTATTAAAGAGGCAGAAGGAATAGAATATGCACCTAATGAAATATTAATAGCCAGTGGTGGCAGACCCCTGATTTATGCATTGTTCCGCACTATTGTTGACAGGGGCGATAAAGTGATATATGCCGTGCCATCGTGGAACAACAACCACTACGTACATATAAATGAAGGGACGCATTGTGTAATAAAGACCAGTCCTGAAAATGATTTCATGCCTACTGCGGAAGATATAGCACCACACCTTGCAGGCGCCACATTACTTTGCCTCTGTACCCCGCAAAACCCTACCGGGACAACACTGGGCAGGGAAGAGATGGAAAAGATATGTGACCTTGTACTGGCAGAAAATGCAAGCCGGAAGCCAGAAGAAAGGAAGCTGTATGTGATGTTTGACCAAATGTACTTTAAGCTTACATACGGTACTACGGTACACCATAACCCTGTAGCGCTACGCCCTGCTATGAAGGAGTACAGCATTCTTGTGGATGGTATATCTAAAGTATTTGCAGCTACCGGTGTGCGTATAGGCTGGGCTTTGGGTCCTGTGAATGTGATTGCTAAAATGAAGTCGTTATTGAGCCACGTAGGCGCCTGGGCACCTATGGCAGAGCAGGTTGGTGTAGCAGAGTTCTTTCAAAATAAGGAAGGTATTAAAACATTCCTCAACCACTTTAAAGCAGAGCTTGAAGAGCGTTTGTGGAGTATATATAATGGTTTTAAAGCACTGAAAGAAAAAGGATATATGGTTGATGCCATAGCCCCGCAAGCTGCCATATACCTAACCATAAAATTTGATCTGAAAGGCAATACCACTGGGGATACACAGCTGGCTACACAAGCTGATGTAACGCAATACCTGTTGGATAAAGCAAAGCTTGCGGTAGTACCATTCTATGCTTTTGGTGCGCCACATGATTCGCCATGGTATCGCCTTAGCATCGGCACCTGCAGAAAAGAGGATATTCCTGAAATGCTGGGCAGCCTGGAGCATGCGCTGGAACAATTAAATGTATCCGTAACAGTATCATAGCCACAATTTAAATACACAAAGCAAAACGCCCCAGGAGCAATCCTGGGGCGTTTTGTTTTGGGGGTATATCTGATGGATTTTAATGACTATTTGTAATTGCAATGCTATAGCGCCGATTTTCCGTCGACTATTTTATTAGCTACACTGCCTCCTCTAAGGCCCCATAAAAAGATGGTCATAAAGTTGTTCTATTCAATGCGGCATATGCTTTGCCGAAGATATTTTCCACAATAAAGGAAGTTGCAGTAGCAATGATTGACCCATAGCTTTCATTTTATATTTCAATTTGAATATAACTGCCTTTCAGTGTTTTATGGATAAATTGAATATTTATGTATTAAATGCTGGTTAATAACTTGTTTTGGGATTGTTAATCAAATCTTTATTGGCGGTTAATGGTATGTAAGCTATCGGTTAACAATTTTTAAACTGCTGGTTAAACATTGCCAAATAACTCGTTATCAATTTCTAAGCAGATGGTTAATGATTTCTAAATAGCAGGTTAACAGCTTACAAATTAGTGGTTAACGCATATAGAAGTTTTCTGTTAAGATGAAAAGATGTTGAGATTTGCCCTAAATCTTAACATCATAAATCGCTGTTTATGCGCAGATTGCTATCTCTTTTTATTGTCTTATTAGTTGCGGCTGCTCCCCTGCGAGCCTGCAACATTAATATAAGCGCCAATGTAACGTCGATCTGCGCAGGAAGCCAGATCACCTTCACGGGAGTCATTACAAATGCTTCAAATGCAACCACATTCCAATGGGAAAAGAATGGCGTTGCAATGACTGGAACAGGAAATAGTGGTGGGCTTTCCTCTCCTGGCAATGGCACTTTTACATACACCGCCGGTGGATTCAGCAATGGAGATGTTATTACCTGTTACATAACTGAACCAGCTTCGAGTTTCACTACAACGAGTTCCGGAATTACTGTATCAGTAAATAACCAGGCGCCCATCACTTCCAGTTTTAACGGAACCTCTATCTCCTCTGGAAATGTTATCTGGTTTAATTCTGTAGTTAGTGTGACTGGTTCTCAGAGTTACCCAATGACCATATATTATACGAACCAAACTATATCAAGTTCCGGATTTTCAATTTCAGCACCGGATGCAGAACTAATTCTGGACAATACATATTCTATAGCTACCACTACGTATAACGGAACAATGTGGGTTACAACTGCCCCTCCCAATCAATCAGGCAATTACTTTTTAGCAGGTTACGGTTATACCGCGCCATCTACAATATCTGGTTCTCCAAACATTACATGGAATGGTACTTTTCTTTGTTCACAAGCCGGTGTTACTTTGAACTGGCAATGGGCAGCGGCAGTTTATACATCTTTTAATTCTAATCTCGCGAATCTGGGTGTGAAAGCCTCTTATTGTTCTTCTTGTTCTGTCTATTCAAATTCTGATCATGCAGGTACACCTGAAAGCTATAAAGCGAGTGTGATAGGCGGAGCACGTGGTGGTGGTGGTTCTAACTATACCGGAAGTTATTCTGGTACTGGTTCTGTAACCACTTGCGGAGCGGTTACACCTTCGGTTATTATTTCCGGTACTTCTTCTATCTGTTCAGGAGCATCGGTGACTTTTACTGCTACCCCAACCAATGGCGGTTCTTCTCCGGCTTATCAATGGAAAAAGAACGGTAATAATGTAGGCACTAATAGTGCTACTTATACCGATGCATCTTTGGCTAATAGTGACGCTATCACATGTGTTTTGACCAGCAGCCTTACTTCTGCAGCCCCTACTACTGCAACCAGCAATACTATTACAGAAACGGTGAATAGTAATGTTACCCCTTCGGTATCAATAGCAGCAAGTCCAGGTTCATCAATATGCTCAGGTACATCCGTAACATTTACGGCTACCCCAACAAACGGCGGTACCCCCAGCTATCAATGGAAAAAGAACGGTACTAATGTTGGTACCAACAGTACTACTTATACGGATGCAGCACTTAATAATAATGATGTTATCACTTGCGTGATGACCAGTACTGCAGCATGTGCAACAACAAGTACAGCAACCAGCAATGGAGTAACAATGACGGTTACCCCAACTGTAACACCTTCTGTATCCATTTCTGGTAATTCGTCAATATGTGCTGGTACATCCGTAACATTTACGGCTACCCCTACAAATGGTGGTACACCAAGCTACCAATGGAAAAAGAATGGCACTACCGTAGGCACTAATAGCGCTACATATACAGATGCGGGCTTAACAAATGGCAATACGATCACTTGTGTGATGACAAGCACTGCATCATGTGCCAGTACAACTACAGCGACAAGTAATACCATTACTGAAGTTGTAACCAGCAATGTTACGCCATCTGTATCAATAGCCGCTAGTCCTGGGTCATCAATATGTTCAGGCACATCAGTAACGTTTACCGCTACGCCAACGAATGGTGGTACACCAAGCTATCAATGGAAGAAGAACGGTACTAATGTTGGAACGAATAGCACTACTTATACAGACGCTTCTTTGAACAATAATGATGCGATCACTTGCGTAATGACCAGTACAGCGTCATGTGCAACTACTACAACAGCAATAAGTAATACGATCACTGAGACTGTAACAAATAATGTCACTCCATCAGTATCCATTTCGAGCAATTCATCTATTTGTGCAGGCACATCGGTAACTTTTACTGCTACACCAACCAACGGAGGTACTCCAAGCTACCAGTGGAAAAAGAATGGTACAAATGTAGGTACGAACAGTACCACATATACCGATGCCGCTTTAAATAATAATGATACGATCACTTGTGTGATGACCAGTACTGCAGCTTGTGCAACTACTACAACCGCTACAAGTAACACGATCACGGAGACTGTAACAAATAATGTTACGCCATCTGTATCAATAGCCGCTAGTCCTGGATCATCAATATGTTCTGGTACCTCAGTAACGTTTACAGCTACACCAACCAACGGAGGTACACCAAGCTACCAATGGAAAAAGAACGGCACAAATGTAGGTACGAACAGCGCTACCTATACCGATGCCGCTTTAAATAATAATGATGCGATCACTTGTGTAATGACGAGCACCGCAAACTGTGTTACAACAACAACTGCAACAAGCGGTACTATTACAATGACTGTAACAAATAATGTTACCCCTTCCATATCTATTTCAGGTAATTCATCTATATGTGCAGGTACTTCAGTGACTTTTACAGCTACGCCAACCAACGGAGGTACACCAAGCTATCAGTGGAAGAAGAATGGTAGCAATGTAGGAACGAACAGCGCTACTTATACAGATGCATCTTTAAATAACAATGATGCGATCACTTGTATTATGACTAGTACAGCGTCATGTGCAACTACTACAACAGCAACAAGTAATACGATCACTGAGACCGTAACAAATAATGCCACTCCATCAGTATCAATAGCAGCTAACCCCGGTTCTGCAATTTGCGCTGGCACATCAGTAACGTTTACTGCTACCCCAACAAACGGTGGTACTCCAAGCTACCAGTGGAAGAAGAACGGCAGCAATGCAGGTACAAACAGCGCTACTTATACAGATGCGAGCCTTAATAATAACGATGTTATTACTTGTGTGATGACCAGCACGGCAACTTGTGCAAGCACTACAACTGCTACGAGCAACGCTGTAACGATGACCATAACGAATAATGTTACTCCTTCTGTTTCAATTTCAGGTAATTCATCTATATGTGCAGGTGCTTCAGTAACCTTTACTGCTACCCCAACCAACGGCGGTACGCCAAGCTATCAGTGGAAAAAGAACGGTAGTAATGTAGGCGCTAATGCTGCAACTTATACAGATGCGGGCTTAACAAATGGCAATACGATCACTTGTGTGATAACAAGCACTGCATCATGTGCCAGTACAACTACAGCGACAAGTAATACTATTACTGAGACCGTAACAAACAATGTTACCCCATCTGTATCAATAGCTGCAAACCCCGGTTCTGCAATTTGCTCTGGCACTTCGGTAACATTTACTGCTACACCTACCAACGGCGGTACACCAAGCTACCAATGGAAAAAGAACGGTACTAACGTAGGTACTAATAGTGCTACCTACACAGATGTTTCTTTAAACAATAATGATGCGATTATGTGTGTAATGACCAGCACAGCTGCGTGCGCTACAACAACCACAGCTACCAGCAGTACCATTACTATGAATATAACTAATGCAGTTACTCCATCAGTATCAATAACGGCTAACCCGGGTAACAATATCTGCTCAGGTTCACCAGTAACATTTACAGCTACCCCAACCAACGGCGGTACGCCAAGCTACCAATGGAAGAAGAACGGCACTAATGTAGGTACGAACAGTAATACATATACAGACAATGGTCTTAATAACAATGATGTGATCACTTGTGTGATGACCAGCACTGCATCGTGTGCCAGCACTACAACCGTTACAAGCAATGCGATCACCATGAATGTGAGCAACACTACTGCTACACAGCCAGGCAACTTCACGGTATCATCTGGTACAACTTATGATGGCCAGACAGGCGTTGTTTATACTGTGCCTAATATACCAGGCACTACCTATACCTGGAGCTACAGTGGTACAGGCGCAACGATAAATGGAACAGGCAACAGTGTTACAGTAGATTTTAGTACTGCAGCTACAAGCGGCACACTAAGTGTAACAGCTACAACAGGATCATGCAGCAGCCCATCGGCAGCCCGTACAATACCTGTAACAGTAAAACCCTACCTGACATGGACATGTGGTACAAACAACGACTGGAATACAGCAAGCAACTGGGATGGTGGTTTTGTACCATATAGCACAATAAGTGTGCTGGTACCTGCAAACACATCTTGCCAGCCCAATATATGCAGTGGTTCAGCTAATGTGAATAACATGACCGTTAATAATGGCGCTACGGTAAACATATGCTGCCCTAACAGCCTTACAGTAAATGGAGATATGACCATCAATGGTTCAATACTGGGATGTGGTGAGGTTATTGTACCAGGCAGTGTATGCCACGTAATATATGGTAACGGGCGTATAGACAATTTTGAACTGAACAACAGTTGTGGTGGCATCATCAATGCAGGTGATACGCTGCACATAGGGGATACCTATACACCTACTCTTGGTGTAATGACTGTAAATGGTGAGCTGGAACTTTTGTCAGACTCAACAGTAACAGCATCGATACTTACTCATCCTGGTGTATGTAATACATACATAGTGGGTGATGTGATCTGCGATAAATTTATACATGGCGGCCGCAGGGCGTTCCGTTTCCTGGGTCATCCATTCAGCACGTCAATACCGCTAAGCCAACTGGAATACACAGTGGATATAACAGGCCAGGGTGGTGCTGCTAATGGATTTACAACAACAGTTACCGACAATCCTTCAGCCTTCTGGTACAATACACTTACCGGTAACGGATCTACAGTAGATGACAGCACCGGCTGGATACCATTTACAAGTACCAATGGTGTTGGTGCTAATGCATGGAATGCATTTGAAGGGATCAGGTTGTTTATGCGTGGCAGCAAAGGTCAGGGACTGGGATGTGGTGTTTGCGTGCCAGATGCAATAACCATAAAAATGCACAGCACTATTAATGAGTGCGACCAGACAGTAACACTTGGTGTGAACAATAATGTTGGTTTCAATTTTATAGCCAATCCTTATCCATCATCAATAGACCTGAGCAAGATAACAACAGGCAGCTCTATAGGTGCTAACTTCAATGTGTGGGATCCTAATCAGGGCCTGGTAGGCGCGTATGTGGAACAGCCATTTAACATATCATACATCTTACCAGCTTACAGTGCTTTCTTTACCACTTGTAACAGTAATACAGGCAACACCCTTACATTCCACGAAACAGATAAAACCGTTGCAGCGCCTACAGGCAATCTGTTCAAGACAACAGGCATGGGTAATGACATAGTACAACTGCGCATACTAAGCAACAACGACTCATTATCGTGGGATAGGGTATTGCTGATGTTCAATGACAAAGCACTTGCAGGTACCGACCATGCGGATGGTGCCAAACTGACCAACCCTGATCTGAGCTTCTACACTTTCTCAGCAGATAACGACCAACTGGCTATCGATCAACGTCCATACGTAAGCGGACAGGTTATAAAACTAGGTATCGTTACAGATGTAAACCAAACTTATTCAATACGTGTTGATGATTATTCTGTACCAACAGGTGGTGTTATATACCTGCATGACAAGTATCTGAACCAGGTACAACAATTGCAACAAGGCATGCACTACAGCTTTACGGTAACGAATGATGCAGCATCACAAGGTGATAACAGGTTTGAACTGAACATGAGCGGTACAACAGGCATAGCTAATGTATCAGCTACAACGGAAATGAAAGTAGATATGTTCCCTAACCCTGTTACTGATAATGCTACAGTAACCTTTGAAGCTCCGCAAAAAGGAACTACCACACTTACTATTACCAATCTTGTAGGTCAGCAGGTATATATAAATCAGTTGGGTGTACAACAGAGTGGCAAGGTGAACCTGTCATTAAATACCCTTGCAAGTGGTATTTATATGGTGACACTTAAGTGCGGTGATTTCAGTGTAACCAAAAGGCTTGCAAAGCAATAAACCTTTTTAATAACTAAATAAAATATTCATAAAACAGAAAAAGCTTAAACATGAAAAACACAAGCAAATTATTAATGTTCGCAACCATCACCCTGCTTTCTTTTTTGCCAATGATAGCAATGGCAGCGGGTCCTGGTTTTGGTGGTAGTGTTAATGATGGTGGCGGAGCATGCGTACCTATAGATGGTGGTTTAAGCATGCTGGTTGTAGCGGGCGTTGGCTACGGGGCAAAGCTGGTTGCAAAGAATAAAAAGAAGAAAGCAGAAGCAGCCAATAAATAGTATATAAACATAAACGGCATTATTCTACTCCCGGAATTAATGCCGTAGTCTTCAGCCAGGCATCCCAATATATTGCATATGCCTGGCTGATAGTATTGTTAAAGACGTTTTTCAATATTGAACCTTGCGTATCCATAATGTAGGATCGTAAACGGTTTGTTAATGAATAGTAAAGCGTTTGTTACTGCCTTTTTAAGGGGTTGTTACCAGCTTATTAACTGACCGTTATTGACTTTTTAAGGTAGGGTTAATGACTTCGTTTTATTGTTTCAAAAGCGCTGTGTAATGGACTTTTGTATCGTTACTTATAAAAGGGTGTACATATGAAAACGAGCATTACGACCAAAATTCTGACACTGCTTACAGTTGCATTCTGCTCCATACAAGCAAATGCACAAAGCCCTACTGCCCCGGCACAAGGCTTTAATGTGTTCTTAAAGAATGGGGCTACGTTCACAACAAGTGAGAGTGAGGGGCCTGTGGCGCTGGGGGGTAACCTTACATTGGCCGGCAGTTATAACTTCGCCATTCATAACAACTTTGTTTACCAGGTTGGCGGTGTTAATATAGCATTACTGGTAGGTGGCAAGGTAAACTACAATAGCGGTAACCAGGGTGGGTACCAGGTGTTGAATAGCGGGTATGTTAAAATAGGCGATTCTACAGGTTCTAAAGTATGGTATAACTACCAGGGCAATAATATACACATCACACCTGCCAGCAGCAACAGCAATAGCAGCAGTCCTGATATAGAGTTAAATACTACAGCAGCTAACCTGGGTGGTGTCAGTTCGACCAACAATCCTGTTTTCCAGGGTAATCTTATTGATTTCAATGCGGCCTTCTCTACGCTGCAGGCTACTTCTACCAGCTTAGCCGCCTGCACCGATAATATGACCATCTACAATTCTCCTAACGGAGGATCTGCGCCTATATCGCACTCCGGTATATCAGGTGGTACACAGATATATACTACGCTTACGTCTTCTTCCTAGACCGTTTTAAATATCAACGGTTCAGACCTTAATAATATATCTCAATTTACTTTTCAGAACCCTAATGGTTCTACCCAATCTCCTGATGCTAACCATGTATGGATCATCAACGTAAATGCGCCGGGCACTTTTACCTGGAGCACACCTAATGGTA
>Ga0207067_10006_pt1:0-32500 | contig 68651 bp, 59 predicted proteins | sample Alteio_BWMinCont_25_FD_153484 | JGI IMG/M metagenome (GOLD analysis project Ga0207067, IMG submission 153484) | Enriched cells from forest soil in Barre Woods Harvard Forest LTER site, Petersham, Massachusetts, United States -... | ecosystem: Environmental > Terrestrial > Soil > Temperate...
AATGGCCCTGCAAAATTCCAAATCCATACTCTATAATTTATACGTATCATTCCAATTTGGGAAACGTTGGTGATGATTGTAATTTTACATCCTTATGCAAGAGTTACCGGTTATTAGTGCAGCAGATACAGACACACGTGTGAAGAAGCCAAACTGGCTGCGTGTTAAATTACCAATAGGAGAAAGCTACCGCCATGTACGCAACCTGGTGGATACCCATAAGTTACATACAATATGTGAAAGTGGTAATTGTCCTAACATGGGCGAATGCTGGGGTGCAGGGACAGCCACGTTTATGATACTTGGCAATATATGTACCCGCAGCTGCGGTTTTTGCGCAGTAGCAACAGGCAGACCCGATCCTGTAGATTGGGATGAGCCACAACGTGTTGCAGAGGCAATGCACTTGATGAAGGTGAAACATGCGGTAATCACATCAGTTGACCGCGATGAGTTGAAAGATGGAGGTTCTATTATCTGGGCCAATACGATAAAAGCAGTACGTGCTTTGAATCCGGATACTACGCTGGAAACATTGATACCCGACTTTAGGGGACAATGGGAAAACCTGCAGCGCATTATAGATGTAGCACCTGACGTGGTATCGCACAACCTGGAGACAGTTGAGCGGCTGACACGTAAAGTACGCATACAAGCTAAGTACCACCGCAGCCTCGAAGTGCAGCGCAGGTTGAAAGACGGCGGTATGCGCACCAAGAGCGGTGTAATGCTGGGATTGGGCGAAGAAAAAGACGAAGTGCTGCAAACCATGCACGACCTGGTAGAAAACGGCTGTGATGTACTTACACTTGGCCAGTACTTGCAACCTACACAGAAACACTTACCGGTAGTACGTTTTGTGCATCCTGATGAGTTTGCTTTCTACCGGGAAGAAGGCTACAAGATGGGGTTTGATTATGTGGAAAGTGGTCCGCTGGTGCGTTCATCATACCACAGCGAGCGTCATGTTTACAAGGGCGAAGGCAGAGAAAAGTGGATGATAGAGAAAGAAGCATAATAATCATTGCTGATATACCTCAATTAAAATGGTCTTCAACATTGTATGTTGAAGACCATTTCTGTTTAATCGCTTGTATTAGGTAGTCAAAAGATTGTGCTACCACACCTCTGCAATTCAAAGACACTGCTTTTCTACCAACAATAGGTGTTATATAAAGCTGACGAGGATGCACAAAACGCAACCAAGCCAGCCTCAAACTAAGTTTAAAAATATCGTTATTTAGTTGCACTAAACTTCTTAATACCATAACCTATACCGGCAAGTATTAACAGGCTCATTCCACCGTCCAAAGGTGCACCTGCACCACCGCCGCCACCTGCACCGCCACCGCCGCTACCACCAGCATCAGATATGCCCGATCCAAAACCCGGACCAGCCAACACATGAGTAAATGGAAGTGTTGTCATTAACAAGCAAAATACTAAAGCGATTTTGTACATAAAATGAGTTTTAATTATTATAGTTTGTTTACGATTATTTATTGTTTTACAAGTCTTTTAGTGACCATCTCATCTCCACACTTCAGGTTAATCAGGTATATACCTGGTGCCATATCAGCAACAGATATTTCTATACTGCCTGCTTGCTGATCGCCTAGATCCTTGCTATATATCTGCTGTCCCACCACATTGGTGACGCGCAGGCTGGTAGCACCCTTAACGGCTGCAGCGTAGATAAGTATTGCCACATCAGTAGTTGGGTTAGGCGCGATGCTTACATTCAATTTACTTGATACTATATTGGCAACACCAGTTGCTACCCCAACCTGGTTCAGTTCAAAACGATTGTCACCCTGGCTATTGGCGTCACTGTTTACTGTGAAGCTATATACATAGCCCTGACTCAGCAATTGCACCTTATTCAGGTATTTATCATGCAAGTATATCTTCACATTAGGATCCATGTTGAAATCATCAACACTCATGCTATAAGTTTTCTGCTGTGTAGCATTCAGCCCAAGCTGTATCACCTGCCCGTCAATATATGGCCTTACATCTATAGACTGTTGTTTATTATCTGTACTGTAGGTGTAAAAGTTAAGATCATCATTAGCCCACTTAGCAGCATCAAATACATCGGTACCCGGATTAGCATCGCCACGGAAGTAAATCAGCAACCTGTCCCATGAAGTAGCATTGTTATCACTTAAGATATGGAGTTGCATCATATCGTAACCCATGCTGCTACCTGTTGTTTTGAACAGGTTGGCTGCCGTAGCCGTTGATTTGCTGCTTTCGTGAAAACCTACAGTATTATTTGTAGCTGCAGTTGCTGTAACTACAAAGCTGCTGTATGCCGGCAATATGTACGATACTGACAAAGGCTGCGAAACATACGCGCCGGCAAGGCCCTGGTTAGGATCCCATACCCAGAAATTAGGCCCAACTGAGCTGCCCAGAGTAAGGGTGCTCAGGTCTATTGACGCTGCATATGGATTAGCTACAAAATTGTAACCTTTATTGGCATTGGTAGTTAGTGCTACACTCTGGTCTCCTTGAGTAAGTTGACCATACATATTGATGGTTGTGGCAGATGGTGTATATGGCTGATCTAGCAATCCTTCTCCCGGTAGGCCTCTTACCATAATACGCAATCCTTCGTAAGGGTTCCATGCATTTGCACCAACGCCGTCTGTAGCTGTATAGGGTATCCAGCCAGTAACATCATCGGTATCAGAACCATTGGCAGTAACCGGGTTGTACCAGAAGGCAGAAGGGTTGTTGGTACCAGTTGTTGTAAAACCGGTACCATGACCCGTAATATCGAATGCAGATTGCAATTGAGATAAAGCTATGCTGCTGCTGAACGGATGAGCCAGGAAGCGGTATGCCCTGCGGCCACCATGTATATATTTTTGTACGTTTATGGCGGTACCTGTTATATAACCACCCGCCGATGAACCTGCATTTACTGTTGCAGTACCTGTAGCATCTGATATAAGGAACACTATTCCATTATTGGTAAACGTACCCGATGTAGGATAGTAATTGTACTTAATGTGAATACGGCTATTCTGAGGAAGTGTAACGCCATGGCTGTTATTTATTTCAAGGTTGTACACCGTATCAGATGCCGTAATGGTTTGTGCCGACGTGCCAGCAAATGAAAGGATACCTGCACCTTGTACCGAAGCCAGCAAAGTAGCATTACTATTTACCAGCAATTTCAAACCTGCATCTATGATCAGGCCGGAATTAGCTTCCATATAGAGTCTGTAGCAAGCATTAGTATTTACTGTAGATATTTCAGGGGTATCCATTACGCCTACTAATGGAGTGAGAATAGTAGGAATATACGCACTGATGGTACCATAAGGCACTATGTGACGATCCCAGTTATTTGTATCGTTCCAGTTCTTGCTTGAGTCACCGGTCCAGATATCATAAGGATAAACAGTTATGCCCTGGCTGATGGTGGACGTAGTACCACAACCATAAGGAGATGTGGCAAATACACTCACATTGCCACTGGTGGCTGCAACGTCGTAGGTATAACGGGCAGTGTCACCTGAATTTGCGATGCTCACGCCGCTGCCGTTATAGGCCCATACATAGTTCACATCGGTATCCAGGTTAGTACTGTATATCACATTTACCTGGCCCTGTAGTGCCCAGTTATAATTAGGATTGAATGTTATGGGCAACGGGAAGGAGTCAACTACTGCTGTAGTTACTATAGTAGATGCTGCACCGCAAGTACCCGTAACGTTTAACTGGTACTTATAACCACCAAATGAAAAATTACTATTAACGATGTGCAGGGTATTGGTATGGGTACCCGTATAAGTAGCATTGTCTGACAGGTTAACAAAACCGCTGCCGGTATTTGCAGTCCATTGATAAACTAAACCAGGGCCACTTGCTGTTGCACTTATCGTACTATTGCCACCGAAGCATATGTGGCTGCGTGTAGGAAGATTGGAAGTTATAATGGTTGTATCAACAGTAAGTGTAGTGGGTGTAGTAAAAACAGCAGAGCATGTGCCTGTTACCGCCAGTTTATACTGATACCCTGTCATTGCAGTGATCACATTACTGAGTTGCAGGCTGCTTGTAGCAGAACCACTGTAGTTCCAGTTGTCTGATATGGCATTGTAACCAGAGCCTGTATTAACATACCACTGGTATGTTAATACAGGGCCAGATGCTGACCCAGAAATAATTGAACTGCCACCAAAGCAAATATGCGTGCTGGTAGCAGGGCTGGAGGTGATGATTGTTGTATCTACAGTTAAAGTAGTTGCAGTTGTGTTTGCTGATCCACAAGTGCCCGTTACCGTTAATTGGTAGACATATCCTGTCATAACGGAGATCACATGACTGATATGCAGGCTGCTTGTTATAGAACCGCTGTAGTTCCAGTTGTCAGAAATGGGAGTAAAACCAGACCCTGTATTTACAAACCAATGATAAGACAAGCCAGGGCCCGTTGCAGTACCAGCTATTGTTGAGCTACTGCCGAAGCAAATGTGGGTAGAAGCTGCGGGGCTTGAAGTAACAATTGTAGAATCTACGGTCAATGTAGTTGCAGTTGTATTGGCAGAACCACAAGTACCCGTTGCAGTTAATTGGTATTGATAACCGCTCATAGCGCTTATCACGTTACTTATCTGCAGGCTGCTTGTAGCAGAACCACTGTATAGCCAATTGTCAGATATAGGGTTGTAGCCAGAACCTGTATTTACGTACCATTGGTATGATAAACCGGCACCAGATGCTGCACCTGAAATTGTTGAACTGCCACCAAAGCAAATATGTGTGCTTGCCGCAGGACTGGAAGTAATTGTCGTGGTGGGTGCCAGAACAGAAACCTCAACAGTATCAGAATAAGTAGTACCTGTTACATTTGTCGCAGCAAGGAAATACATGCCGGTATCTGTATATGCGAGACTTGAAATATTATAAGTGTTGCTTGTGGCACCACCAATAGCAGTGAAATTATTGGGTATGGAAGTATTATTTAAGTACCACTGGTAAGATGTGGCATTGGTAACGGTTGCTGTCAAGGTTGATACCGGAGAGCCCAGGCATACAGAAGAGCTTGTGGGCAAAGTTGTGAATGCAGGAGCGGGAATATATGTTATATATACATGTCCGTTATCACTTTCATAACCTGGCATATTTGTAATAGATGTCACCAGCACAGGATCTGTATAAGAGGAACCGCCTGCGCCGCCATCATTGTCGCCGCCGCCGCCGCCATAGTAGCCGCCACCGCCACCGCCGCCACCGCCAGAGCTTATAGCCCCATCACCGCCAGTACCTAAAGTACCGTTAGCGCCAAAGCCATCTCCACCTAAGCCGCCTGCTACCTGGCTACCACCTGTTGCGATCGAGACATCTGAATGCTGAGTAGGTGACCCGCCAGTAGCGGCATCGCCAATCCCACCATAGCTGGTTGGAGAGCTAGTAACGGCATCGTTACTGCCACCACCACCACTGGCTACAATTACCCTGTTGCTCAATGCAGTTCCACCAATGCGAATATCAGAAGCACCGCCGCCGCCACCGCCATAGTTGCCGGTAAGAGTATCCAGGCTGCCATTTCCACCACCATTCCACCCACCATTTCCAGTAAACGGCAGACTAAAACCAAGGTGGTTCCAATAGCCTCTGCCACCTGGATAAATATACAAAGTCTGGCCTGGTGTAACAGCCAATGTTGCAAGTATTTTCATCCCATTTCCATAATATGTGCTAAAGCCATTCGAACTACCGGCCCCACCGGCAATATCTACCTGTATGCTGGTTATGCCCGCAGGTACCACAAACGTTCCTTGGGCTTGAGAAGCATAAATTACTGTTGTTTGGGCACTTGCTTTGGTGAAAAAACATGACGCAGCAAGAGCTAACGCCATAGCAGTGAGTCTAAAAGTAGAAGGTGTCATTCTTATCATTTTTTGCTAGTAAAGTCAATTCTCTCCTAAATCCTTTATAGCAAAAATGGTATTACAAGCGGGGAACATTAACAACTCACATACTTCACGTTAACATTAAACACACTGATCATTAACAATCTTTAAACAAAATAGATATTAAAGCAAAGTAAATGATATCAAAAGGTATTACCAAAAAAATTATTTTACACAATCTGATATCCTAACAAACTACATACAATAAACATATACATTTGGCAAACTAATATTCATAAATTATTTTGAAGGGTATTTACGCACGCATCTTCAACCAAGGGCATAAACTTTTTATGTAGTAATGTTGCAAGGTTACCTTATTACTAGGATGCAAACTGGAGATCTCATGTGTGACTCTATAACCGATCTACAGTAACTAATGTAATACCAGAAGGGCAGTCCGGGTTCGCTGACTACCTGTATAACTAAAACTGTTCATCGTCTGTGCATACAAATGTTCTGTTGTGCTAAACTGTACAATCAGACTAATAATAAAAAACTTAGTCCTTTGTTTCGTGTTCTCCTTCTATTCAATCAGTTTTATATAGCATTAAGTTTTTTCAATTCTTCAATGGTAATAGTAGGTGGCATTTCACCTTTCTTTATTTTTTGTATGGCAAGTTTGGCCACTTTTGCAGCAGATGATCTGTCTTTAAAACCCTTGGTGCCTGGCATAGCCGGCCGCGATGGTTGGTGGATCTTTACTCTGCTCCCCATAAGGATATCGTATCCCCAGGTGTGGTCTGGAGAGGGAATAATTTTATAAGAAAGATTGCCAGGTACTTTACCGTTTGAAAAAGCCAGTGTTTGAGCTAGAGCACTGGTAAATGTAAAAGAAGATACTACCAGCAATAAAACGGCCAGTAGCCTGTGCGATGTGATTTTTTTTAATAGTACCATTTGCTTTGAAGTTAATTCTCTCCTAAGTCCTTTACAGCAAAGAAACAATAGAAACGTTAACAATTCACATCCCTCACATAAGAATACATATTCCACTAGTTAACAATCCTTAAGCAATAGGCATAGTAACACCAAATAAGACACTTATAATTCATCATGTAATTGCCTACAAACACCATATACACAACATACAAAACATATATTATTTATACACATGCGAAATGGATGGAGAATTAAAGCCATTGAGCAATTGCCTCAGCACAGTTTTCACCATCTATAGCCGCAGATACTATACCTCCTGCATATCCTGCGCCTTCTGCACAAGGATACAAACCCTTTATTTGCGGATGTTGCATAGTAACTTTATCGCGGGGGATACGCACAGGAGAGCTGGTGCGCGATTCTGTCCCTACCATAACAGCATCGGCTGTATAATAACCTTTCATCTTTTTCCCAAAGTCTGTAATAGCCAGTTTTAGCGCTGTATGTACTTCTTTAGGCAATACGGCTTTCATATCTACGCTTTGAATACCGGGCAGATAAGAACATTCAGGTAATGAGGAGGATATTTTGCCCGAGACAAAGTCTGTGAGGCGCTGGGCTGGAGCAACAAGACCTATGTTGCAAACTGAATATGCTTTTTGTTCCACCATACGCTGGTACCCCATAGCCGCAAGAGGCCCGTTAAAACCATAGGCATTAAAATCCTTTTCATCAACGCTTACCACAGTGCCTGAGTTAGCAAAGGGATTATTTCGCTTTGAAGGCGACCAGCCGTTGACTACTATTTCACCAGGCGCCGTAGCTGCAGGGGCAATAATGCCACCCGGGCACATACAAAAAGAAAAAACACCCCGCCCCGTAGCTTGTGTAACCAATGAATAACTAGCCGGGGGAAGAAAAGGATCACGCACGGCTGTATGGTATTGCGCTTGATCAACCAGCCATTGTGGGTGCTCTATACGCACACCCAAAGCGAAGGGCTTAGCTTCTATTGCTATTTCTTTGCTGTGCAGCAATTCAAAAATATCGCGGGCAGAATGCCCAGTAGCCAGTATCACCGCTTTTGCTTTAATGGTTGTACCATCGGCTGTGCGTATGCCCTGTAATACATCACCGTCCAGTAAAAAATCAGTAACCTTTTGTTCAAATAACACCTCGCCTCCGCAATCCACAATTTGCTGCCGCATAGCGCTTATTATCTGTGGCAGTTTGTTGGTACCTATATGGGGATGTGCATCATAAAGTATAGATTCGTCAGCTCCGAAAAAGTGAAAGAGCTCCAGTATGCGTTTTACATCACCGCGTTTTGTAGAGCGTGTATATAGTTTACCATCGCTATAGGTGCCAGCCCCACCCTCTCCAAAACAATAATTAGATTCGGGGTTCACTATACCGGCTTTGTTCATCGCAGCAAGATCGCGACGGCGGCTACGTACATCTTTACCGCGTTCCAGCATAACCGGCTTATAACCCAGTGATATAAGTTTAAGGGCCGCAAACAAACCTGCGGGCCCGGCACCTACAACAATAACCGGAGGTGCATCGGTAACATTATGCAATTCAGGATCAAAAGGTGTTCGCTCAGGTATTGGCTCACCTATATAAGCATCTACCTGCAACACAACTTTGGCCTGCCGGCCTCGGGCATCAATTGACCGTTTAGTAATCTGAAACCCAGACAGCTTACTGAAAGGAACACCCGCAGCATTAGCCACCAGCTTCTTTAATGTTTTATCATCCACTGCCTCGGCAGGCAATGCGGAGAGATTTACTTTTATCATGTGCGTCAGGTTTTTATCCTAAAAGCGAAAAAGGACTATGGATGCAGCTTCTTATAATTGGCTTTCACCCTTTCAAGATGATCTATGAACTTTTGAATATCTGGGTCGTAACTATAACCTGCATCAGCAAGCTTATTACCCTCTTCATCTACAAAGAAATAATAAGGCTGTGAATTAGATCCGAATTTGGCAGCTTGTATATCTGCATTTTTATTGCCTATAGTTACCACCTGCGAATTGAGATCTTTAGAGAAATACTGTTCATTCTTAGGAAGATCTATCCGATTAAAATCGCAAAACAATGATGCTACTACGAAATCATTTTTCATACGCTTTAATACCTCTGGGTTGCTCCACACCTGTGTTTCCATCTTACGGCAGTTTACACAATTGATCCCCGTAAAATCCAGGAATACAGGCTTTTTCAATTTCTTAGCTGCAGCCAATGCTTCGTTATAATCAAAAAAAGTAACCAACCCCAGGTTTCTTACTGCTGAAGGCTCATACTGCTTCATGATATCAACGTATTTTTCGGGCTTGGGACCACTGTATTCTTTTTCACCTACCGGTTCACCACCGCTGGTTAAAACAAATTCCTGGGTGCCTATAGGCGGCAGGAACTGACTCATACCGTTAAGTGGCGCGCCCCACATACCTGGAAATAAATAAACAGCAAATGTGAAAGAAGCTATAGCGAGGAACAACTTGAAAATGGATACATATTCCTGTCCGTAAACATTCTTCTTATTTTCGTCGTCATGCGAAAGTTTTAATTTGCCCAAGAGGTAAAAACCTAGCAAAACGAATATTACTATCCATAGCGCTATAAATATTTCCCGGTCCAGCAAACGCCATCCCATCGACTGGTCCGCATTGCTAAAGAATTTCAACGCCAGCGCCAATTCTATAAAACCAAGCACCACTTTTACCTGGTTGAGCCAGCCACCTGAACTAGCTATTTTATTGAGCATACCCGGAAAAACGGCAAACAATGCGAAAGGCAGCGCCAAGCCAAAAGAGAAGCCAAACATACCTATTGCAGGCCCTATAAAACCTCCCTTAGCAGCAATAACCAGCAACGGGCCAATGATAGGGCCAGTGCAAGAAAATGACACTATAACCAAGGTAAGCGCCATAAAGAAGATACCACTAAAACTCTTTGTATTAGCTTTAGAATCGGTCTTATTGGTCCATGAAGATGGCAAAGTAATTTCGAACGCACCGAGAAATGATATACCGAATACAACAAACAACACAAAGAATACCAGGTTGGCTATCCAGTTGGTAGATAAAGTATTTAAAGCATTTCCACCGAATATTGCTGATATGGCAACACCCAGCAAAGTGAATATAATGATAATAGACAATGAATAATATCCAGCATTCCTTAAACCTTCTGCACGGGTTTTACTGCGTTTGGTAAAGAAGCTAACCGTAATAGGTATCATAGAATAAACACAAGGAGTAAGCACCGCTAATATCCCTCCCAGCAAAGCTTCAAGGAAAACCATCAGCATAGATTTTTTCTCCTCTTTAATTTCTGCCTTTTTCACACTTGCCGGCACAGGAACCTTTACAGTTGTATCTACAGTTGCAGTCATGCTGGCATCTGCAGGAGCCGCACTTGCCGTATCATTACTATGAGATTCCGGTGCTACTACAGCAGTAGTAGTATCAACCCCTGCACCAGGAATAGTTATGCTGAAAGGTTTTGTTTTAGGTGGCAGGCACATGCTTTCATTGCACACCTGGTAGCCATAGGTCCCTTTTACCACTGTAGCACCTTTAACGGTTACAGTCTGTACATAATCAACCTTGTCTTTATATAGATGCACATCACCGTCCACACCATCTATCTTTTCGGTGAGCAAGCTGCCTTTCTCTTTGGGCTTACCTACAGCTTTCACTTTAGGATCTTTGTCCAACTCAAAAGAAGGCGATACCTGCAAACCATCTCCCCCGGCATTGAAAGACCAGATATGCCAGTCTTTTTTTAGCTTCAGGTGAAATACAAGATCGTATGTGTTGGCCGATTTCTTTTTGGCTTCAAAGGTCCAGGTAGTGGGATCCTGCACCATCTGCCCCACCGCATAGTTTGCAACAGAGGAAATAAAAACGCTCAAAAATACGAGCAATGCTACTTTATATACCTTCATAAAAGAAGTTTTGGGGCCGTGGCCATCTTATTTAATCTGAATACAACAGACCGCATACCCTGTTCGCAGTCTTAATTTCATCTGTTCTCGTCCCAGGGCATCTCACAAATCACAATCGATCCGCTTACTTTATGTCAAACACAAAATCCTTCGTCTTTGGGGGTAGGCATATCGTTTCATTACATACCTGGTACAAGTGTGTGCCGGATATTTTTGCTTTTCCCTTTACCGTTACACTTTGTACGTAGTCAACTTTGTCTGCAAATAATGTCACTTTACCATCTATACCCTCCATAACCTTTACCTGTGGTTTACCTGTTTCTTTTACTTTACCATTACGGTGCAAGGTTGCACTATCAGTAAACACAAAAGAGGGCGCTATCTGCAGTCCGTCACCACCCGGGTGTAGAGACCAGATATGCCATCCGGGTTTCAAAGACAGGTGAAATACCAGGTCATACTTATCAACGCCCTTTTGCTTCACCTCATACGTCCAGGTTGTCGGGTCGCCAATAATTTGGGCATACGTTCCACCTGCACAAACCAATAGCAGAACAAGCAACGCTGTCTTAAATATGTTCATCCTGTTCATCAAATAAATATTAAACATGGGGTTAGTTGGTAAATGCCTCCAGTATCAGACGGCCGTCAATATTGTGCAAAGCATTACTGCTCGCTCGCTCAGGGTGCGGCATCATGCCAAACACATTGCGGCCTTCATTACAAATACCGGCTATATTATTTACCGCACCATTAGGATTGGAATGCAAATGCACCTCCCCATGTTCATCGCAATAACGGAATATTACCTGATTATTCTTATTAAGTTGTTCCAAAGTAGCAGCATCAGCATGATAACGACCTTCACCATGCGCGACCGGTATTTTCAATACCTTATCAGCTACATTTTGACCTATAATGTTGCGATTATTCTCGCTTTTTATATAAATATTTTTACACACAAATTTCTGGTGGTCATTCTGCAGCAACACACCCGGCAACAGACCAGACTCACAAAGTATCTGGAAACCATTGCAAACACCTAGTACCTTGCCGCCATGCTTGGCAAAGTTGATCACTTGCTCCATCATAGGGCTGAAACGGGCAAGCGCACCGCAACGCAGGTAATCGCCATAAGAAAATCCGCCAGGCAATACTATGCAGTCATCCTTAGTAAACATAGACAAGTCTTTGTCTTTATGCCAAAGCATTACCACTTCTTGTCCCAGGTCATCGCGTAATGCGTGCATCATATCCCTGTCGCAATTAGAGCCCGGGAAAACAATAATTCCAAATTTCATTTTTAATATGCCTATTTATATGCCACCTGGCAAAAAATGACCAGAAGCAGCGAGAAATAAAAGATAAAATTACTAAACCGTTTACTTTTTTCAAGATTAAAGCCGTGCGTTATGATAAAAGTCAATGCAGGTATCACTATTAACCAGGCCGAAACCACAAAAACATCTGTAAAAACAGCAACAAGTACTGCTATTATTGCATACATGGTAAGAGTAGCCCAGTTGCGCCTGATGTAAATACCGTTTTTTGGTACTTGCAATTGCATGCCATATAACCCGCACGATATAAGTATGACAAAACCCGCCAATAGACCTATTATATAAACAGGTGGTCCTAATTGTCGGGGCAATGATATGCCTGCCTGCGGCCATTCAGACAAAAGAGGCAGTTTATCCGCAAGGAAAAGAATACCTGCGAAAAAATACAAGGGTGTTACATAACCAAGCACCGCTACTACCCATTCACCAACATTAAAACTGCGCAAAATAATGAGCGCTCCCAACAACAACACCACAAAACCCAACGCCGAAAACTGAAGCACGCCCGCCAGGCAAAAAAGATACCCCGCGTTGAAAATATTTTTCCTGGGCTTCAGCGTTTGGTTAAAGCTCAACATCACATCTACACCACAAAGCACAAACCAGTTGACCACCATGGCCAGGCTAAAGAAACCAAACGGCGGGTACATTGAAATAAGTAAAATATACACCAGCGCAGGTATATAACTGGGCCTGTAAAACAATTTGTAATGCGCTGCTATCCTGTTTATATATAGCGCCTGCAAGAAAAGAAGAATGATATTAAGGAAGGTATAGCCAAATGCGCTATTATGCAGCACTACATTTAATAAGTCCAGCAAGCTATTATATACAAAATACCCCGGCAGTCGTACAGGCGCTTGTGGATGCAACAGTACCCCCAGTTTTAGTACCAGGGTGCCAATAAATAAAATGATAACGGTAAAGGGATTGTTGTTCCTGAATGTTTGCAGCACTTGCCGGCCGGTTTTTGCGAAGATAAGATAACAAAATAAATCCCCACTGTTCACTTGTTGTTTTCCTTGCCAACCAGTTACAAGTTTAAAGAAAAATAGCTAAGATGTATCATATATTCTGCCTCCTGTTTATCTAAAATACAATTTTAGCAAAGCAGATTTGCTTTTTGTGCAAACAAGGTATCATCATAGCTCTGCCGGTAACTTGCTTGCCCGACCGGGGCAACCAATCAGGATTGTCGTTACCCTCCGGCGAGAAAGAATGTGTGTTAACCTTTCCCTGTGCATCAAGAGTTGCTAGTTGTATGCGGGAATGGTACGAATCAAAGTCATTAAAAAGGAATCCTAATGTACCTCCTGTATTCAGCAAGGCATAAGATGAAAATAATCCGCCATCTTCCTGGGAATATTGCTCCTTGGGAACCAAGGCATTCCATTCGCGATTGCCATTACTATCATAAGAAAGCGCCATGATATCATCAAAATGATATTCCCGCACAGTAGTATTCATGTATGGACCATAATAGTACGAATAGTAACCAAAACCCGGTGCATAGCTACTGCGCAATGTAATAAATGACGACTCTGCAATAAGTACAAAACCACCATCGTTTTTCACTATAAGCTGCTTCACCTGATACTCATCAAAAGGACGCCTGTGGCCATGCCCTGCCGCGCTCATCATATCACTGTCAAATGGTATAGCCCTCTTATTCTGAAAGGTTTCACTCCCTATATCATACCATGCGTACAATACCCCTGAATAACTACCGTTTTTCTTATCCGCATAAAAACCGCCGGCATATACACGTTTATTAGCATTATCCACTTTCATGTATAAGTTACCTGCATATATATTATCGAGATTTAAAGCATGATCATTAAATTTATTAGCAGATTGTGGCAACGTAAGTAACCAAACCTGGTCTGAATAACTCTTGCCCCCTACATCTGTATAAACAGGTATGTACATGTTACCATCGTTGCCTACCATAGGCTCGCCATGCGCAATATCATTATCCGCACTATAGGTGGCGTGTGTGCGATGCAGAATAGCCAGACTGTCATTTATAAACTTAGCATCAAGAGTAAATGTTTTTCCTTTATCCTTGGCGCTGAAGATGACAATTAATTTCTTGTCCTCTGATATGGCTGAAGAAAAATAGGTTTTTGTAGGGCCTAGAATCCCGGTCTTTACATTATCCAGCTGTATAGGTCTTGCTTTTAACCGTCCTGTAGCGTCCAGCAGCGCTGCATATTGCACTACTTTATTACTTTCTACCGCCTGGTACAGCACTATTATCTTATCAGTATAGGCAATAAATTTTGTCTGGTATATTTTGGATGGGAAAAAGTCGAGCAGTACAGTGGCTTCTTTCTCCATGTTATCATTATAGGCATCTAAAAAATAACCCTGGGGCGAAGATCTATAGGTGTAGTAACGCCCACCAGTATAACCCACAACCGAAAAATCGCCGCCCTTAAGATCGAAATTCTCATACGGAGAGTAAAGCACTTCCTGTGCGTGGGTATATACACCCAGGAAAAGAAAAAGTATAATAAAAACAGAGCGGACAAAATTCATACTTCAAATTTAGTAGAGATATGCCAAATATTCGGTTAAAATATTTACTCTAAAAAACGTTCTTTCAGGCCTGGGGCCGGCAGCATACAACTATCTGTTTTTCCAAACCACTTATATCGGCTCCGGGCCACTATATTGTATAACTCATTGCGGATGAAACCGGGTATAATATGCAGAAATAGAAACGATCTCCAAGCGCCACCCAGAAGATTTAAAACCTGCAAAACGGCATCAGACCGGGTGTAATACCTGTTTTTATAGAACAATACAACGCTATCCAACCCGCTGTTTTTTAGATTGCTTAAATGCTTTAGTGCCGCTGTCCCGGTAATACCCTGTATCGGAGCAAAAAGGAACTGCTTTTTTTTATCGTGCCGTATTACAAACTGAACCGACCGGTTGCAAAGATTACAAACCCCGTCAAAGAATAAAATTGGTCGGCCGTTGATATCCATTTAATTTTTCTTTCCTTTCAAAGAATCCTTGGTGTGTTGCAACTCGTGCGCCTGAACTATGCTATCTGCTTTTGCTTTTACCTCTATGGCCAGGCGGCTATCCAGGTCTTCCATAGCCTGTCGGTGAATATCTGCGGTACGTGCACTTACGGCTGAATCAACTTTCAGGTTGATCTCCGCCTGAGACCATTGTTTTTCTTTTGTTGTACAAGATGCCAAACCAGCCATTAAAACCATTAATATTACCTTTCTCATATCTGGGTGCAAATTTACAACAACTAAGTCAATTAAACGTTTGTTTAAATAATGTATTTGTTGATTTTAACAACATATTTTACAATAAGACTATTGTCATTATTGATATGACATTAAAAAACAGGAATTTTACAGTAGTATATGAGGCAATGGGTAAAATATATTTTAATGGCTATAACACTCTTTGCTGCTGCCCCTGTTGTTGCCCAGCAACATAGCAGCGCAGATAGTATTATGCTGGGTGCCGTAGTTGAAAATAAAGACACTATAGCCATGATATACCTGCCTGAATTTATAAAAACGGAAAGGCTTACCGCCAGGGAAGTACGCAGATATGCCAAACAGCGCGAATACGATGCTACCTTACGTTATAATGTGTATAAAGTTTACCCATACGCTGTAATAGCCGCTGATCTATTGAAAAATGTAGATACTGATCTGGACAAAATAGATGGGAGGAGCGAACGGAAGGCCTACTTAAAGTCGGTAGAAAAAGAATTAAACAAACGCTTTAAAGGTGAACTAGAGGACTTGACCATAACGCAAGGACAAATACTGGTGCGACTGATAGACCGGCAAACAGGAAAAAACTGCTATAGCATTATACAAGAGGTAAAAGGCGGATTTTCTGCGGTAATATGGCAATCTGTTGCACTAATTTTTAGCAATAACCTGAAACGCGAATATGATCCTACCGATAGGGATAAAGACATAGAAGCTGTAGTAAGAGAATTAGAAGCCAGTAATTACAATAAATATCAATATTATCAGCAACAAACCAGGTTACGCAAATAGAAGATCATTAGAACTCATACCAATTTATATAGCTATAAGACTAGAGAATAATTATTGCTATAATTTTGCGCCTCTCATAAATAGTAAATGAAACTACATATACTGGCCATAGCCGCCCACCCTGATGATATAGAACTGAGTTGTGCAGGCACTCTAATAAAACATGCACAAATGGGACAGGCAGTTGGCATAGTGGACCTGACACAAGGTGAACTGGGTACTCGCGGCACTCCTGAACTACGGCTTATAGAGGCCGCAAATGCGGCAAAACTGATGGGGGTAGCTGTTCGCGAGAATGCTAGTATGGAAGATGGCTTTTTTAGAAATGACAAAGAAAACCAATTAGCACTGGTCAAGTATATACGCAAGTACCAACCAGACATAGTGCTGGCCAATACCCTATATGACCGCCACCCCGACCATGGCAGAGGCGGCAGGCTGATAGCAGACGCTTGTTTCCTAGCTGGTTTGCGCAAAGTAGAAACTGAAATAGACGGAGTACCACAGGTGGCATGGCGGCCTAAACGTATCTTCCATTTTCAGCAGGATCGTAACGTTACACCGGCATTTATAGTGGACATATCTACTACTTTTCATGAAAAGATGGAAGCGATAAAATGCTATAAAAGCCAGTTTCATGACCCTACATCTGATGAACCCATTACCTACATTGCCACCGAGGGCTTCTTGCAACAGGTAATGTACCGCGACGCCCAGGTAGGCAAACAAATAGGGGTGGAGTATGGTGAGGCATTCCATTGCGAGAATATACCCGGCATAAGCGACCTGGACCAATTATTACTGCCAGCTATACCATAATTTAAAATACTGACGAGAAAGATACCTTACCGTGCCAATTGAGTAACTTTACAATACAAAAACGACTCATATGCCAACCGTATCTAACCTTTCACCCCTTGCCTTTGAGTTACTTAAATATATTTGCAACACAGGCAATGGATCGAAGGAACAAAATATAGATAAAGACAGCCTGGGAATAAGCACACAGGAAGATTTCCTAAATGCGCTAGAAGAATTACAGCAATCAGGGCTGGTCAGTTTATCACGAGACGCTACTTATGTGCAGCATACATCACCCGATGATCTGCTCACCGAAAGCATAACGCATAGCGAAAATGCAGAGAATATTGCGCCTATATCAGTAAAACTAGCCGGCGATGAAGGCGAAATATGCAAAGCAATAGACTACTACCTGGAGGCCGGAAGGAAGCAATAATACTGTCCGGAAAAAATTATCAATAAAAATTCAAAAATTATTTTGGTAATACGTAAAAAATGAAGACCTTTGCAGTCCTAAAAAAAAGTACAGCATGGCTCGCGTTTGTCAGGTAACAGGTAGAAAACCAGTATCAGGTCACAAGGTATCCTTCTCTAACAAGAAGTCTAAGCGTCGCTTTCTGCCTAATTTGCAGACCAAGCGCTTCTTCCTTGTAGAAGAAGACCGCTGGGTAACTATAAAATTAACGGCGGATTCCGTACGTACAATCAATAAAAATGGCTTGCTCACTATAGTTAAGGAACTTAGGGCTAAAGGTCAAACTGTTTAATTTATAAAAGTAATAAAGTCCTTCTAATATGGCTAAAAAAGGAAGCCGGGTGCAGGTAATACTGGAGTGCACTGAGCATAAGAACAGCGGTTTGTCAGGTACAAGCCGTTACATAACTACCAAGAACAAGAAAAATACACCTGAGCGTATTGAGTTGAAGAAATTCAACCCGATCATGAAGCGTGTAACTGTTCATAAAGAAATTAAATAACCTTATAAAATATTTAAGTTATGGCAAAAGCAGCTAAAACCGCGATAAAGAAAGACCCAAAGCAGGCAGCAGAAGCTAAAAATTACACTAAAGTAATCAGAGCTGTACGCAGTCCTAAAACTGGCGCTTACACTTTTAAGGAAGCGATAATACATAAAGACAAAGTAAAAGAATATCTTGCAGCTAAATAAGCAGCCCTTGTAGCCCTAAGAGCTATATACCTTAGGACTTATAAACTTTTAGCGCCACCATATCAGGTGGCGCTCTCTTTTATATAAAACAAGCAGGTCAAAATAAAAAAGATCAGTATTTTTATACTCATCTCATTACAACATGACACTCATAGCTATTTTTCTTCCCTGGCTATCCTTTTTGCTCAGGCTGCGCATACTTAAAGGAATATTATGCCTATTACTGCAAATAACCCTTATAGGTTGGATACCTGCCGCAATATGGGCTGTTGTAGATCTGCAAAACTCCCGTGCCGACAGGCGCACAAGAAGGATAATAAGGGCACAACGATATTAGAGACGGGATAAATATGAAATTACCTCCCGCATTCAGATCATTACAATACCCAAATTACCGACTCTACTTTATTGGTCAAAGCATATCGCTCATCGGCACATGGATGCAACGCATGGCTATGGGCTGGCTGGTGTATCGCCTCACCCATTCCGGCTTTATGCTTGGCATTGTAAGCTTTGCAGGTCTTATACCCACATTTATCCTGTCGCCTTACGCAGGGGTAATAACTGACCGACGGGATAAATACAAACTACTCCTCACTACTCAAATAGCGGCAATGATACAGGCATCTGTATTGGCCATCGCTGTTTTATCAGGCTATTATAACATCACACTCATCATTATACTTAGTGCCACTCTAGGTATCATCAATACTTTCGATAGCCCATCGCGGCAATCGTTGATGGTGAAACTTGTAAATGACAAAAAAGACATCCACAATGCCATAGCGCTCAACTCATCTATGGTAAATATGGCAAGGCTGGCCGGCCCTGTTATTGCCGGCATTGTGTTATATCAGTTTGGAGAAGGGTTGTGCTTCTTACTGAATGCACTAAGTTTTATAGCCGTCATTACCTGCTTATTGCTCATGAAATTGCCAAAGCACATCTACACCAAACCAACTAAAAATATGTGGCAGGAGTTTCATGAAGGCTATGTCTATCTTCGTAATTCACCACAACTATTGCGTATAATAATTATGCTGGGTTTGTTGAGCCTGTTGCTAATGCCCTACGCTACCCTATTACCCATATTTGCCAAAGATATCTTTCATGGCAATGCTAAAACTTACACTTTGCTGAGTGCCTGCTCAGGACTCGGATCATTAGCGGGCGCATATTTCCTGGCCTCACGCAAAACAGGCCATAATCTCAACAGGTATATATTGATAGCTTCTTTCTTCTTTGGGTTGGGTTTGTTTCTGTTTGCAGTTAGTACCCAATTGCCTCTTGCATTATTCTTTATTATAGTAGCAGGTGGTGGTATGATGACTTGCATAGCAGCCGGCAATACATTGGTGCAAACTGAAGTTGGCGATCATATGCGTGGCCGGGTAATGAGCTTTTACTCCATGGCATTCTTTGGCATGCAGCCTATAGGAAGTTTTTTTATAGGCCTTTTATCAGATCATATTGGTGCGCGGGTCACTGTTGGATTGCAGGGATGTATGGGACTTGTGCTTGCAGTGTGTTTCCTACCGGGCCTGTATAAAGCGCACAAACAATTATCAAAGCCTGCTAATGCTGCCATACATACAGCACAATAGTGTATGCCCCTGTCTGTTTTGAATAATCTGTTTCCATAGATACATGTGGTGGAGGTGTGGGGGCATCGTCCTTTGTTGACATATACACCAGCTTTTTATACGCTTCAAGGCCGGGGTAAAAGTTATCGCCATAACTCAATACGTATCCTTTATCCAACAGGCAGCCATTCAGGAAGCCTTTATATTTTTCATATGCCTGCTGCACCTCTGCCAGGTTTCTCGATTGGAACAAAGCCCCTTCGTATCGCAAACCCATAACAGAAATGATGCGCCCTGTTATCACTCCGGGTACAGACACCTTGCAAGCCCAAACAATGCCTTTCTCATTTATCTTAACTATACTATCCTTTACGGTCTTAAAGCCTGCTGGAGCCGCCTGCACCAGCATATCTATACCGCTGCAAAACTCTTTTTGCTGTGCCATAAGGCAAGCTGGTAAAGCAAGCAGGAAAACAAAGGCAATTCTTTTGATCATGGTATCTGGTATTTCAGGTGTAAAATAAAAAAACGGCCTGGATTATTACTCCCGGCCGTTACTTAATATGGATCGTACTTACAATTATAAACGTTCTATTACTACTGCGCTTGCACCGCCACCGCCGTTGCATATACCAGCTGCACCATACTTAGCGCCCTTCTGCTGCAGTACATTCAGCAATGTAACTATGATGCGCGCACCGCTTGCACCCAAAGGATGCCCTAATGCCACAGCGCCACCATTTACGTTTACCTTTTCAGGATCAAGGTGCATTTTTTGCGTATTCACTACACCTACCACACTAAATGCTTCATTCAGTTCAAAATATTCTACATCTTCCATTTTAAGGCCAGCCTTGGCAACAGCTTTAGGCACAGCAAGCGATGGTGAAGTGGTAAACCATTCAGGTGCCTGTTCAGCATCTGCATAGCCACGTATCACGGCCAGCGGCTTAATGCCCAGCGCTTCAGCTTTTTCTTTACTCATCAACACCAGTGCAGCAGCGCCATCATTCATTGTGCTTGCATTTGCAGCAGTCACGCTACCATCTTTAGTGAAGGCTGATTTCAATTCAGGTATCTTTTCAAATTTTACATTGAAGGGTTCTTCGTCCTTTGCAAATTTTATCGGGTCGCCCTTGCGTTGTGGTATTTCTACAGGTATTATTTCATTTTCAAAACGGCCTTCGTTTACGGATGCCTGGCTTTTCTTATAGCTATTTATAGCAAATGCATCCTGCTCTTCGCGGCTTATATGGCATTCTGCTGCACAAAGTTCAGCTGCATTGCCCATTGCGTAGTTATTGTACACGTCTGTAAGACCATCCTTTGCAAGACCATCTATCAAAGTAACATTGCCATATTTATTACCCCAGCGTTGGTTGGCATTATAAAAAGGCACATTACTCATGCTTTCCATACCGCCTGCTACAACTACATCATTATCACCCAGCATGATGGATTGAGCGCCCTGCATAATGGCTTTCATACCACTGGCACATACTTTATTGATTGTAGTACAAGGCACATTGTCTGGTACACCTGCAAATTTAGATGCCTGGCGAGCAGGAGCCTGGCCCAGATTGGCTTGCATCACGCAGCCCATCAATACTTCATTAATTTCTTCAACCTTTATCCCTGCTTTCTCAACTGCACCTTTTATGGCTTTGGCACCCAGTTGTGTAGCAGAAAAATCTTTTAATGATCCGCCCCAGCTACCTATCGGTGTGCGTACGGCCGATACAATATATACCTCTTTCATAACAAAAATATTTTTAGACCACCAAATGTACACAAAATAGAAGGAAAGATTGTTTACCAGATATAGCAAAAACATCATAGCGCTATCAAAGCAGATTATATACAATAACTACATAATCTGCTAACAATTAATCATTTGTCTGTCACGTGTCACAAGATGCCAATATATGTTAAAGCCACTCTAAAAAGGCACCATATCTTTTGGCCGTATGGCTGTGGTGGTTATCTTTGAAAGTACCCCACAAATAAATTTTGTAACTAAGCTTTCTTAAAAAGGTATATGAAGAAATTGATATTGTGTGTTTGTGTTTACCTGGTTACAGCCGTTGCATCAAAGCCCGTTAAAGCAGATGAAACGCTTTCTGCTTTAACTGTAACAGAATCAAAAGTGGATGATTACATTTCTAAAATGTACAAACAAATTGACTTTAGCAATTGTAAACAGCTTTCTTACGAAGTGTTCAATAAAGCAATGCGCGGCTATCTGAACATCAGGAGTGCCGGTAAGCTGAACGTTGATAACGAAATGCTTACCGTTTGCGACTTCACGCTATCATCTACAGAAAACCGTATGTGGGTTATAGACCTGCGTGCAAAGAAAGTAGTGTACAATACCTACGTTGCGCATGGTCATGGTTCAGGAGAGGAATTTGCTACTGCTTTTTCAAACGACAACAATTCTCACCAAAGCAGCCTGGGCTTCTATATAACCAGCGATACCTATATTGGCGAACATGGACTTTCCTTACACCTGCAAGGTATTGACAATGGCTTTAACGATGCTGCTTACGACAGGGGTATTGTACTGCATGGCGCACCATATGTATGCGAAAAATTCGCGCGTAGTAATAACTATATAGGTCGAAGCTGGGGTTGTCCTGCAGTACCGGCTAAATTATCAACACCCATTATCAATAAAATAAAAGACGGCACCTGCCTTTTTATATACTACCCTGACAAGACATACATGAAAACAGCTTACTGGCTGAACAAGAAAACCAACCACCTGCCAGACGAAAACATGATGCCCGATTTTACCATCCCATTGCCTACAGACACAATCGTGCAATTTGTATCAGCTAGGGGTAATGTAGATAGCGTCAGGAAATTACACGCATCATTTCAGTAAAGATATCAGCAACGGATCACGCCCATATACATCATTGATAAACTTGAGATGCTTCCCTGTAGTATCCTCAAAATTGGTAAGGTAAACAATATGCACAGGTATCTTTGTTTTCATTACTTCCCAGCGTGTCTTGTGTGTATCTATAACAGAATCCAGGCGATCCTGGGTATATCGTTTTCCTTCCAGTTGGCTTAGTATATACAAAGCAAGTTCTTGCGGCTGCTGCAGGCGTATGCAACCACTGCTTAGGGCACGATAGTTCTTCACAAAATCACCACGGTGCGGGGTATCGTGCAGGTATATATCCCATTTATTAGGAAGGTTGAATTTGACATAACCTAGCGCATTATCATCTCCGGGGTCCTGCTTGTACACATAGTTCTTGTAGTTGCGTCCGTTTACAGACCCTGCACGTATGCTATTGCCTTTATGATCATATACCTTTAGTCCTTTTTTTGCAAGGTATTTTGCGCCGCTTTTGGTTATACCTGGCAGCACATCTTGTTTCAGTATAGTTGGCGGCACACCCCATGGCGGGTTTATTACCACATTTGCCATGTTCGCATCCAGCGCAGGTGTTTGCCTCTCGGGCTTGCCCACTACTGTGCGCATATGCATTTCCGTTTGTCCATCTTTCCTTAAAAACAGTTCCATCAACGGTACATCTACCACTACATACAGGTTACCAAAATCTTTTTGCATCCAGCGCACACGCTCCAAATTGGCCTGCAGTTTCTGCATTTGTTGCTCTGGCGTTATAGTAAGGCGGTTTATAGTGCCGGTATCCAGTTTACCGGTAACGTTTCTTACCCCCATATAAGTTTGGTACCATTTTATGGTTTGCATTTCATCACTCATTGTATCATTAGACTGCACATCCATCCACGGCACTTCGCTCTTCATTATATAATTGATGGCGTTCTGCATAGCAGTGTCATGAGTACCGGATTTAGCGTCCTGCACTTTAGCCTGGGCATTTTTGAAATCAGCATTTTTAACAAGATCACTATACAGTTTGTATTCATCGCGCAACAACGCATAAGTAGGTACAGTACTGCGGTAGTCATTGAGGGGAATATACTTTTCATCAATATGCACCAACGCTTGTGGTCCTGGAAACAAAGAATCATTTTTATGGTGCCAGAGAGAATCTGCCAATTTCGGTGCTATTTCACCAAACAACAGATCATGGGTTACAGCAAGATAGCTGCTGGTAAGCATAGTATCGAGGCCCAAAATGCTATCCATATTATTGGTATTGCTTCCACCCACTACACCTAAAAGTTTTTTAAGCTCAGTCAAATGGTATTTTTCGGGGTTCAGACCATCGCTGCTCACATCTTCCAGCTCTTGCAAAAAAGATGTAGCGGCCTTGCCTGGTTTATTATGTTCCATCCATACACTCTGGTAGTCTGTAACCTGGTACACGTACCGCATATACTCATTAGTAGTATGTGGATTCTTTGCTATTCCTATAGTGTCAACAGGTTTTATTATTTTTTCCAGTTTTTCGGCAAAATTTTCTGCATCTGAAGTATTAGTAAACGTAGATTTTTTGATCCGGTGTCCCTGGCAGGATGTGATGATTATCGGGAGTATAAATACGACTGCTATAAAAAGGGTTCTGGTCTTTCTGCCTGCGGCTACGAACATACAATTATCTAATTTTCAATGTTTTCTAAATAGATGCAAAAACTATTCCAGCTATTACAACTCTTTCATCGGGTCCCAAAAAAGCTGTTTAAATGCTACTACTTTATTATCCATCACTTTTATTCCTTCCTTTTCCAGTTTTTGTTGCATCAGTTCTTCAGGCACAAAATGATGTCGGCCTGTTAGCTCACCATTCCTGTTCAGCACTCTGTGTGCTGGCACCTTGGGCCTTAATCCGCGGCATTGATTCATAGCATAGCCCACCATGCGTGCGCCCGACTTCGCGCCTACAGCTGCTGCCACAGCGCCATAAGTTGATACCCGGCCAGGTGGTATCATACGTACAACATCATATATAGCTTCGTAAATATCGTGTGGATTATCTTTTGTCATTGTGCCAACGGGTGTTTATAAGTTCTGTACGCCGGGGCTCCGGCACGTTTATATACTCATATGGACAATTAAGACAACCATTACCACAGCAAAACCCACGCTCAAGCAGGTATTTTGCTGTAAACACCAATCTGCCATCCGGCAATATCATATAGTCAAGGCCCTCAGTCATCTCCAGCCTCTTCCTCTTCTTTTCTTGCAAAGCGGCCTGAAAGTTTTACCCCATCTTCCGGCAATGAAAAGCATATGTAGTAAATGGTACGCCCTTCTGCAAGGTGCATCTTTTCGTAAAATGTTTGTATAGCAAGGGGGCCGGTTGCCATGCCCTTACCATAAATGTCTGCAATATTTTCGTGTATCACGCAACCCTGTTCTGCAATGGTCTCCAGTGTAAAATTATACAGCTCTAAAGAGTCTGTCTTCAGGTTGATGCGTGCTCCGGGTACCAACACCTGCTCGTACAAGTGCAGGAAACGGGAGTGTGTAAGCCTGTTCGATTCTTTTTTAAGGAAGGGATCAGAAAAAACGATCCATATCTCTGTCACCTCACGGGGCGCAAAATATTTTGTCAACAGCCCTATCTGTGCCCTCAAAAAGGCCACATTATCCAGGTGTTCATTTAGTGCTGTTTTAGCGCCGGTATATATGCGGTTGCCTTTTATGTCTATCCCTATATAATTATGATCATGATTTTGCCGTCCCAACCCTACGCTATATTCGCCTTTACCGCAAGCCAGCTCCAGGGTTATAGGATTATTGTTTTTAAAAAAGCTGTTCCACTTCCCTTTCATGTCCTCAGGAAACTGTAGCACATTGGCATAGCCCAGTATAGCCTGGAATTTTATTAATTTTTTATGACCCATAACTGCGCGCGAAGATAAGGAACCATAATAAAACTATTTTAAATTGTGTTCATTGGCCTTTATTCCCACTTCAGCAGAAATTTTTTTGATATTCTTTTTACAAAACTTAATTTAGGCATATAATTTGTTGTTATTTTTCAAATCAACTCCTTGTTTAAAGAAACTTTCATGAAAAAAAGAATTTTACTATTTACATTATTTGCCGGAATCGGTTTTTTATCTTTCAGCAGTTATAATGTTGGGCCTGCAGCAGGTGGTTCTCTTAATTGTACAGGCAGTTTGAATCAACCTAAAACATGTTCAGGTTCAACCTGCCACGGTGGCACATCAGCCAACACAAGTGTAACTATAGTTGTTGATAGTGCAGGTACCGTTGTTACAAAATACAAACCTGGTATAACTTACAATGTAACTATTACAGGACATAATACATCCAATCTTCCGAAATTCGGATATCAATATGCTGTAGTATCGGGCGTTAATGGCAGCCAGGCACAGGCAGGCAATAACAGTACACCAGCAAATAGTCATATATTCAATATAAATGGTATTGAGTTGGTGGAACATAATATGCCATTGACAGGAACATCTGGTACATATCATGTACCTGCATTTACATGGGCAGCTCCAGCAGCGGGTACAGGTACTGTAACTATGTATTGTACATTAAATGCAGTGAATGGTAATAATTTAGCCGATGCTCCTGATGTATGCAACAATATATCTATCACACTCGCAGAAGAAACAACCGGCATTGCAGAACTAGCCCAGGATATAGCAATAAAAGCATTCCCTAATCCTGCCACCAATCAGTTCAATATAAAAATGGAAGGTGCAGGCACAGGCGTTTACAATGTAAACGTATATGACATGAGCGGCCGTGTAGTAACTACCCAAAACATACATGCAAACGGTGGAACTACAGAAACCGTTATTAACTGCAGCAACTGGCCTAAGGGCTACTATGGTGTGCAAATAGCACAAAACGGTGCACAACGTGTATTGCCTGTTGTCAAACTTTAATTCGTCTATCCTTCTATAATTTATCTGTGCCGCCTTGTGCGGCACTTTTTTGTATATAGTCCATTACATTTACATAAATCCGACTAAGCAATGTCGTGAACAACACTGGATCAACTATTGAATTCACTTTTCGATTAATCCCATACAATAACTTATATTGCGTTGGTTTATTAAAAGACACTATATGAATACAGCCGCAATTTTAGGAATAATGCTTATGATGTTCCTGTTTATAGGGTTACCGCTAATAATATTGATGATAGTTGGACTGTATAAGACTTTTGAGAAGGCCGGTGAAGAAGGCTGGAAAGCTATTATACCAGTGTATAACATTATTATTCTATTACAAATAACAGGTAAGCCCTGGTGGTGGATATTTCTTATGTTTATACCCTACATTGGTATAATATGGCATGTATGGACCGTAAATATGCTTTCAAAAAGCTTTGGTAAAACAGAAGGATTTACGGTTGGGTTGGTATTCCTTCCGTTTGTTTTCTATATGATATTGGGGTTCGGCTCAGATAAGTATTTGGGGCCATATGGCGACCCTGCAGCCTTTAATGCACATAAGACCAGGAATAACTTTGATTTTGACAATGACTTGTTGAATCATTAAATCAACAAAATTAGCCTACCATTCCATCTTCTCTGCCAGCTCTATTGGCGCTACCAACACTACAGAGGTAAGTGTGTCCAAATAATGAGGATACTTTTCTTTGATTAGTGCATTAGCCTCCTTATATAATTCATCCTCATTCAGCGGGCTATCTATTGCCAGCGATGAAAAGTCGTTCTCTGTATCATAACTCAGTTTACCCACAGTCACCTCTCCGTCCTGTATCAACAGCACTTCTATATCATCTTCTATTTGCGGGGTTGTAGTACCGTTTGTATTTATTTCTATTACAGTAAATGGTTGCATCATTATTGTTATTCAGGAAGTTTGAATACTATGGCTGCGTAAGATACATTTTTGCTGGCATACCCTCAAATGTTGCAACAGCCTGTCATCTATAAGTGTCTTTCACTCCGGGTAATCTATGTCTATAAATTTATTACTGTATTTTCAAAATATTTTTTGCTGCATATTAAATATGTACTTACCTTTGCCGTCCAATTCTCATATTGCTCTTTTAATAAGGTTGCATTTGGGAGAATAAACCGGGGTGGATTTGAAAGAAGAAACTACCGGGATTCGCTAAAACCAAAAATAATAAAAAATGGCTAAAGAAATCTCTGGCTTTGTAAAGCTGCAAGTAAAAGGCGGCCAAGCCAACCCGGCACCTCCAATCGGTCCGGCATTAGGCTCCAAGGGTGTTAACATCATGGAATTCTGCAAACAATTCAACGCACGTACCCAAGACAAGATCGGCAAGGTATTACCTGTAACACTTACTGTGTTTACCGATAAATCTTTTGAGTTCGTAATTAAAACACCGCCTGCAGCTATACAGCTGATGGACGCCGCCAAGCAACAAACAGGTTCTAAAGAACCAAACCGCATTAAAGTTGGTAAGGTATCATGGGCACAGGTAGAGGAAATAGCTAAAGACAAGATGGCTGACCTGAACTGCTTCACTATCGAAAGCGCCATGAAAATGGTTGCAGGTACTGCACGCAGCATGGGCTTCACTGTTGAAGGCACTGCACCATGGGGAAGTAACGCGTAATTCATTTTAACGCATCATCCCGAATTTAATTCACCTTATTTAATTTTTTGAAGCGATGGCAATCACTAAAAAAAGAAAAGCTGTAGAAGCTAAACTGGATAAAAATAAACAATACACGCTGGCTGAAGCTGCAGCTACCGTGAAGGGCATCAACATAACCAAATTTGATAGCTCTGTTGACGTACATATACGCCTGGGTGTTGATCCTAAGAAGGCAGATCAGGCTATACGCGGTACAGTTACCTTGCCACATGGTACAGGTAAAACTAAACGCGTATTGGTATTATGTACCCCCGATAAAGAAGCAGAAGCAAGAGCAGCAGGTGCCGATTTCGTAGGCCTTGATGAATTTGTATCTAAAATAGAAGGCGGATGGACAGATGTTGATGTAATTGTTGCAACACCATCTGTAATGCCTAAAATAGGCCGCCTTGGTAAAATACTGGGTCCACGTAACCTGATGCCAAACCCTAAGACCGGTACGGTGACTAATGATGTGGCCAACGCTGTAAATGAAGTAAAAGGTGGTAAAATAGCTTTCAAGATAGACAAGGCCGGTATCATACATGCATCTATAGGCCGTATATCTTTTGAGCCAGCTAAGCTTGCTGAAAACGCACAGGAACTAATAAACACCCTGATACGTATGAAGCCTGCTACTGCTAAAGGCACTTACCTTAAAGGCATAAGCCTGGCTGCAACAATGAGCCCAGGATTAGCTATTGATACTAAAACTGTAGCGTAAACACCTTTCCTGCAAAGGATAAGGACGTGGTAACAAACATTTAGATCACACCTCCGCACAAACTGCCTAAGAAGGCAAGGGAGGACAAAAAATTAAAAAATGACACCTGCTCAAAAATCAGAAGCAATAGAAGTACTAAAGGGTAAATTTACCCAGTACAATAATTTTTACATCACCAATACCGAATCTTTAACGGTAGAACAGGTGAGCAAACTGCGCCGCATCTGCTTCGAAAAGAATGTAGAAATGCAGGTTGCAAAGAATACACTCATCAGGAAGGCAATGGAACAACTGGATACAGAACGTTTCAAAGGTTCTTTCGATGCATTACATGGCGTTACTGCTCTGCTGTTCTCTGAGAACGCTAAGGAGCCCGCAATGATCATCAGCTCTTTTCGTCAGACTGCAAACACCAAGAAACCAGTTTTGAAAGCTGCTTTCATTGATGGTGATGTATTTACAGGCGACGACCAGTTGGATGCACTGAAGACACTGAAGGGCAAGAACGAACTGATCGGCGAGATCATTGGTTTGTTGCAGTCTCCAATAAACAATGTAATGAGTGGATTGAATGAAGGCAGCAAACTTGCAGGACTTGTAAAAGCCCTGGAAGAACGCGCAGCATAAATTACACGGGCAGCATAGCTGCCGCATAAAATAAGGCTTCCAAGTATCAACATAAGTACCATTAACAACATTAAAAACAAACAAAAAAATCATAACAATGGCAGATTTAAAATCATTCGCAGAACAACTGGTTAACCTTACTGTAAAAGAAGTTAACGAATTAGCTACAATACTGAAAGACGAGTATGGCATTGAGCCTGCTGCTGTTGCCGCTGCTGCTCCTGCTGCTGCTGGTCCTGCTGCTCCTGCTGCTGCTGAAAAAACTGCTTTCGACGTTATCCTGAAAGCTGCCGGCCCTAACAAGCTGAACGTTGTAAAAACAGTTAAAGATCTTACAGGTCTTGGTCTGAAAGAAGCTAAAGAACTGGTAGATGGCGCTCCTAAGGCTGTTAAAGAAGGCGTAAGCAAAGCTGAGGCTGATGATTTGGCTACAAAGCTGAAAGAAGCTGGTGCTGAAGTTGAAATAGCTTAATTAGCTCCCTAATATTTACAAACCGTCTCAAAAGCAATTTTGAGGCGGTTTTTTGTTATTAGTAACAAATAACTTCTTAATTGTTTAATTGCTCGTAACAGGCGGTTTATTACAATTATGACCTTAATTATAGGAATAGAACTGATAAATAGCGTTGCCACAGCTGTATCATTCTACCTCTTCGCGTGCTTTTTTAACCATGCAATGGCCCCATCAGTGTCCTGCCATACTATTTGCACATGGGCGGCATAATATAGTGCCTCATTATTACCTCTAATACCACTACAGCATCTTCTTGCAGTCCTATCTCGTATAAACTGTCGGCATATCTATACAGGCACCTCATGAATGGCCGTGTCTCATGATAACCCCAAAATATACCTTATGGGAATACCATGTTACTGCCTGGTTGCATAAACTTAGGTCCATCTGACAACAGGTGAATAGTGTGCATAAAAAAACGCCTCAAGGTTAGTTGAGGCATTTAGAATAAATATGGCAGCTACCTACGTTCCCGCGATATGGCAGTATTCCGATAGTTATCGGAACCAGTGGGGGGCTTAACATCATTGTTCGCAATAGGGTATAAAACGAAAAATGCCTTTACACAGTTAAGTGTAAAGGCATTTAGAATAAATATGGCAGCTACCTACTCTCCCGCGATATGCAGTACCATCGGCCATGGGGGGCTTAACTTCTCTGTTCGGAATGGGAAGAGGTGAACACCCCCGGCAATACCACCATAAGATGGTTATTAGCGGTGAACCCTGTTCAGGGGTTCAGACTAAAATATCGAGACATATTGGGTGAAGCAATTTTATTGTTTAGTAAGATGATCAGTTTACACTGACATAAAAAAAGTTAAAGCTTACGGGCAATTAGTACTACTCGGCTTTGATGTTACCACCTTTACACCTATAGCCTATCAACGTTATCGTCTATAACGGCCCTTAAAAGTAAACTCATCTTGAGGAAGGTTTCGCGCTTAGATGCTTTCAGCGCTTATCCTGACTGTGCATAGCTACTCGGCACTGCACCTGGCGGCACAACCGATACACCAGCGGCACATACGCTCCGGTCCTCTCGTACTAAGAGCATGTCCTCTCAATTTACTAGCGCCCACCACAGATAGAGACCGAACTGTCTTGCGACGTTCTGAACCCAGTTCACGTGCCACTTTAATGGGCGAACAGCCCAACCCTTGGGACCTTCTCCAGCCCCAGGATGTGACGAACCGACATCGAGGTGCCAAACCTCCCCGTCGATATGAGCTATTGGGGGAGATCAGCCTGTTATCCCCGGAGTACCTTTTATCCTTTGAGCGATGGCCCTTCCATTCGGAAACCACCGGATCACTTTAGCCTGCTTTCGCACCTGCTCGACTAGTCAGTCTCACAGTCAAGCACCCTTTTACTAATGCGCTCTACGTACGATTACCAACCGTACTGAGGGTACCTTTGCGAGCCTCCGTTACTCTTTAGGAGGCGACCACCCCAGTCAAACTACCCACCATGCAATGTCCCCGCATTGCGGGTTAGACTCTAAGTAACAGAAGGTTGGTATTTCAACGTTGGCTCCACAAATGCTGGCGCACCTGCTTCGTAGCCTCCCAACTATGCTACACATCTGTTACTCAAAATCAATGCAAAGTTGTAGTGAAGGTTCACGGGGTCTTTTCGTCCCGTGGCGGGTAACCGGCATCTTCACCGATACTAAAATTTCACCGGGCTCGCGGAGGAGACAGTGTTCAACTCATTAGACCATTCGTGCAGGTCGGAACTTACCCGACAAGGAATTTCGCTACCTTAGGACCGTTATAGTTACGGCCGCCGTTTACTGGGGCTTCGGTCGCAAGCTTCACCTTGCGGCTGACAAGCTTCCTTAACCTTCCAGCACCGGGCAGGTATCAGGCTCTATACGTCTTCTTTCGAATTTGCAGGGCCCTGTGTTTTTGCTAAACAGTTGGTTGAACCATTTCATTGAATCCATATTGCTATGGATAGCTTTATCCCGAAGTTACAGCTACAATTTGCCTAGTTCCTTCTCCGCGGCTCACCCGAGCGCCTTAGAATACTCATCTCGACTACCTGTGTCGGTTTACGGTACGGGGAGTATTAGCCACACCTTAGAGGTTTTTCTCGTGAGCCTGATTAGTGCCGCTATCTCGCTGGCCGAAGCCATTGAGTACTATCACGTTCGACATCTCTGGCGGATTTGCCTACAAAAGATATATCTACACGCTTTAACGAGAACATCCGTTGTCTCGCGGGCCTTTCACTTCTCCGTCACCCCATCGGAACTAACACTCGTACTGGAATATTAACCAGTTTTCCATCAACTACCCCTTTCGGGTTTGCCTAAGGACCCGACTAACCCTGATCCGATTAACGTTGATCAGGAACCCTTAGTCTTTCGGCGATATTGTTTTTCACAATATTTATCGTTACTCATT
>Ga0207067_10006_pt1:37500-68651 | contig 68651 bp, 59 predicted proteins | sample Alteio_BWMinCont_25_FD_153484 | JGI IMG/M metagenome (GOLD analysis project Ga0207067, IMG submission 153484) | Enriched cells from forest soil in Barre Woods Harvard Forest LTER site, Petersham, Massachusetts, United States -... | ecosystem: Environmental > Terrestrial > Soil >...
CCAGCAATGTGAACCTCGGCACGCTTAAAATGAAGGCAGGGAGCAACGAGCTGAAAACAGTAACTGTTAAGAGCACGCAGATACGTGCCACGCAACTGGGCGATACCACACAATTTAACGCCGATGCCTTTAAAACCCACCCCGATGCTACCGCCGAAGACCTGGTGACAAAAATGCCGGGCGTAACATCGGACAACACAGGGGTAAAAGTAAATGGAGAGACAGTGCAGCAGGTATATGTGGACGGCAAACCATTTTTTGGTACCGACCCTACCCTTGCGCTGCGCAACCTGCCATCTGAAGTAATAGATAAAATACAAGTATTTGATAAACTAAGCGATCAGGCACAGTTTACTGGCTTCGATGATGGCAACTCCCAAAAAACCATAAACATCATTACCAAGAAGAACAAAAGCAATGGTGAGTTTGGAAAGATATATGGTGGCTATGGAACAGACGACAGGTATATTGCCGGCGAAAGCCTCAACTATTTTAATGGCGACCAACGCATCTCATTAATAGGACTCTCTAACAATATCAACCAGCAAAACTTCAGCTCGCAGGATATTTTGGGGGTAACCGGTGGCGGCGGCGGTAATAGAGGTGGCTCAGGTGGGCGGGGCGGAAGCACTGCTAATAACTTCCTGGTAGGCCAGCAAGGGGGTATTACAAATACCAACTCTGTAGGTTTTAACTACAGCGATAATTGGGGTAAAAAGATAAAAGTAACTGGGAGTTACTTTTTCAACTCAACCGACAATACCAACAATACAGTATTGAACAGGGATTACTTCACAGGCAACAAAGACAGTACGCTGCAGTACGGGGAGCGCGACTACTCTGAAACCAAGAACCTGAACCACCGTGTAAATTTCAGGTTCGAATACACAATAGACTCTTTCAATTCTCTTATCATTACCCCCAATGTCAGTTTTCAAAACAACAACAGCTATACAACCCAGGTGGATACTACAACCAGCGCGTTGAATGGCATAGACCAGTCCAAAGTTGCAGCCAACAACTTAAACACATCCAACTATTCCGGCTACAGCTTTTCCAACAACGTCCTTTTCCAGCATAAGTTTCATAAGCCACGCAGAACCATATCTTTAAACCTCAGCAATTCGTTAAACGAAAAATCAGGAAGTGGCACCACCATTTCAAATAGCGGTAATTTGATGGGTAGTATAATTGATACCATTACAATGCTTAATGATCAATATTCCTTATACAACAATGCTGCATCCTATTCTGCAAGTCTTAATTATACAGAACCAATAGGAAAAAAAGGGCAACTCATGTTTTCCTACAATCCATCTTATACCAAAAGCAAGGCCGATCAGGAAACCAACTTGTATAATGATACAACAAAACAATATACTACTCACGATGGTTTGCTATCCAACAAATACGACAATACATATACCACACAGAAAGGAGGTGTAAGCTATCGCATTGGTGACAGGAAACTCAATTTTGCAATAGGCGTTAATATACAAAGCGCTACCCTGGAAGGCCAACAATATTATCCTTACGATACCATAACAAACCCCAAACCTTTCCAGAGCATATTGCCCAATATGTTCTTCAACTACCGGTTTGCAGATGGCCGCAATCTGCGCATCATGTATCGCACCAGCACTACAGCGCCCAGCATATCACAATTGCAAAATGTAATAAACATAAGCAATCCGCTACTACTCACTACTGGCAACCAGGCCCTGAGGCAGGATTTTGAGCAGACACTCATAGTACGCTATGGTCTTACCAAGGCTAAGAACGCCCATACATTCCTATTATACCTGTATGCCCAAAACATAAGTAATTACATTGCCAACTCTACTTATCTTTTTAACAGGGATAGCTTGCTGACAGATGGAATAAGGATAAACAAGGGTAGCCAACTCACGTTACCCGTAAACCTGAATGGGTACTGGAACAACAAAGCCTTCCTTACATATGGCATCCCGGCCGACTTCATCAAAAGCAATATTAATCTCAACGGTGGTGTATCCTACACTCGTAGCCCGGGCACTATTAGCGGTAAAGAATCATTCTCAAACAACTATGCACCAACTGCAGGTGTAGTATTGAGCAGTAACGTCAGCGAGAACCTCGACTTCACACTCTCTTACACCGGCAATTACAATTTTGTGAACAATACATTACAGAGCCAGGCCACCAACAATTATTACAGTCACGTAGTAGGGGTTAAAGTAAACTGGATATTCTTTAAAGGGGTGGTACTTAATACCAACCTTGCAGAAACGTACTACAGCACCCTTACCAATACCAGCGGCAATGAAAACTATATTTTATGGACCTCCTACCTGGGATACAAGTTCCTGAAGAGTAAAGCACTTGAGGCGCGTATAACAGCCTACGATATGCTGAACCAGAATAAAAGCATCAGCCGCACGGTCACAGACACTTATATAGAAAACAGTACCACCCAGGTATTGAAACAGTACTTTATGTTTACACTCACCTATACCATTCGTCATTTTAAAGGCGCATTACCCACTCAGCAACAAAATGGTCATCCTGATGATGGCGGCATGCATATGCATGGCGATGGCCCTCCACCGGGAGGTATGCCTGGAGGTCCTGGCGGAGGCGGACCTGGTGGTATGGGTGGCCCACCACCGGGTGGTGGATTTGGTAATTAGGAGCTAAAATAATGAAAGAGGGTGTTGTTTCTATACGAAACAACACCCTCTTTCATTATTTTAAAATTGTAAACACTACTCGTTATTCAGCTTGCTGTTTTTACGGCTGTAGCTAAAGTAGATAACCAAACCAATGATCAGCCATGCTATCAAACGTAGCCAATTGGTCCAACCCAGACCGGCTATCATAAGTGCGCATACAACTATACCCAATATTGGGATAAGTGGCACCATCGGCACTTTGAACTGGCGAGGTATTTCAGGATTTTTCACCCGCATGATCCACACTCCGGCACATACCAGTATAAATGCAAACAAAGTACCTATACTGGTCATATCGCCTACAATATCACCTGGCACAAACGCAGCAAATGCGCCCACCAGTACTAAAAATATCCAGTTACTCTTATAGGGGGTTTGGAATTTAGGATGCAGGTCAGAGAATAGCTTAGGTACCAAACCATCACGGCTCATACTGTAAAATACCCGGCTTTGTCCCATCAGCATCACCAATATCACAGACGAAAAACCAAATAATATGGCTACAGTTACTAAATTAGCAAGCCAGCCATAGTTGGTCATATAAGTTTTAATGGCGTAGGTAACAGATGCTTCCCTACCCTGTGTACGGAAATCGTTTACACTGGCAACCCCCGTAAGTACGTGCGCAAACAGTATATATAAGATAGTGCAGATAACCAGTGAGCCCAATATACCAATAGGCATATCTTTTTTCGGATTTTTTGCCTCCTGTGCTGCTGTAGATACCGCATCAAATCCAATAAATGCAAAGAACACCGTTCCCGCAGCACCTAGTATCCCCCATATACCACCATAATTGTGCGCTACACCCTGTGTGTCAGTATAGGTAGTAGGTGCTGGGATATAAGGTATGTGGTTGGCCGGTACAATATAGCTCCATCCAAATATAATAAACAGTACTACTATTGTCACCTTGGTAATGACTATAATACCATTTACAAACGCAGATTCTTTTGTTCCTCTTATTAGTAGGAGGGTAAGCATAAATATAATGAAGAGCGCAGGTACATTCATATAAGCATGGTGAGACATGCCTGCCGCGTCTTTAAAGGTCTCAAATGGAGAATGGCACCATTCCTCCGGGATGTGCAGGTTAAATATTTCAAGCAGTTTATTCAGGTATTCGCTCCATGCAATACCTACTGTAGCAGCCCCTACTGCATATTCTAGTACCAGGTCCCACCCTATTATCCATGCTACAAGTTCGCCCATTGTAGCGTAAGAATAAGTGTATGCACTACCTGCAATAGGTATCATTGATGCAAACTCTGCATAACAAAGCCCGGCAAATGCACATCCTATAGCTGCTACAATAAAGCCAATAGTAACAGACGGACCCGCATTGTTAGCTGCGGCTGCAGCGGTGCGTACAAACAAGCCTGCACCTATTATAGCCCCTACACCCAGTGCAACCAGGTTACCTGCCCCCAGGGTACGCTTTAGGTTATTTACCCCATCGCCGCTGTCGAGTATGAGTTTACTTAATGGTTTTTTAGTGAATAAACCTTTCATGTTTTTTGTTGTAGTAGTGGTGTTAAAGATATAAATATAACCATCAGAGAGTTACAGCGTTAAAAATAAAGGATGATGGCAAGGCCACCAAAAAAGTAAAATTGTAAATTATTCCAAAATTTAGTTCCAGCTATAATGGGTTGGGCTTTTTGCAGTAAGTTTGGCAAATGATCGGCAAACCTGTCGTACTTAAGGCGGCACTCTCTATAATTATTAGTCTTTTTTTTATAACAACGCAGGCACAGCCACTGCTCCCCGACATGGCGGGCATTACTGACAAAGGGGTAAATATACTTACCTGGACATGCCAGTACAGTGGCATCAAGTCCATTGCCGTTCAGCGCTCTTCCGATAGCTTGATGAATTTTACCACGGTAGGTTATGTAAGAAATCTGCAGAAAGGGGTACAGGTGTTTGCTGATGGGCACCCTCAACCTGGCAATAACTACTACGAATTGGTTATAGTCTTCAGTTCCGATCTGTCGTGGACCAGCAATCGTATAAAAATGTATGTAGATAGTTCTGTGATCAAATACCGCAGGGTAAGACTCCCATCTAACGATTCATTACAGAAATACCTCACTACCACTACAAAACAAGATATTAAAACAGATAAAACCACTCAGAAGGATATAGAAGTGGCCAAAGCTGCAGACTCAGTTATTCAAGCCCATTCTGGCAACGTAAATGTAGCTCAGGGCATAACTGTTCCTGATGAAGCCACACCTTATTCTCCATATGGTTCTATAGGTGCACATAAAAAGAAAACAGTAATAGTAGTAGGCACTAAAGACGAAGGCGTTATAACTACACTTGATTCTTCGGTGTTCAAAGTGATTACCACAAACGATTCTTTAGTCAAAAAACAGCCCAAGATCACTATCTCACTGGTTACAGACGCTACGGAACTCAATCCATACAATTACATTAAGTCCGAATACGTTTTCACAGACGATGTAAGTGGCAATATCAACATTACGCTCCCCGATGTTAAATTCCACGCTTATAGTATGAAGGTATTCAATGCCAAAAACAACATGATAATGGATATCCCCCGGTTTTCTGTGTCCCCCATCATTATGGACAAACGGAATTTCCACCAGGGTGGCCTCTACAAGTTTATCTTAAAGCGGGATAATAAAGAATTTGAAACTGGCTTTGTTGCCGTAAGTCTTGATGAATAGAGCCTATTAATAATCCATTTCGTGCTCCTGCAACATCTGCTCCCATTCTGGGCCCAATAGCATTTGTTTGCCAACGTATATTTTCATCATATGCACCAGCTTTTCAGCATCCCAAGAATATACACCACGTGCAAAGTGTACTTGGTTTCGGCCGCAGTAAAAGAATAGGTTACCATTATGATGCAGGCTCTGTATCAGGTGCTCCTGCGCTTCAAATCCAAAATAATCGTAGTATTTTCCTTTTAACGGATGATCTGTTTTTTTATCCCGTCCGGCATAGTGTATAGGTCCTATGCTGCTCCAATAATAAGATTTCATATCCCGGTAAAAAGGGGTGCGCCTTATTATTGTTATGCCGCGTTCCTCTACAAGTATCTGTTCATTAAAAAACACCCGCGAAAGGAAACGATAAACAGCCAGCGGGTAAATAAGCGCAGAGCACACACCGGCAAATATATGCGTAAAGCCCGCTGAGAAAGGTAATGACTGTACCAGGAACATTGTAGCCAGCACTGTAGTAAAAATGAATTCCACTATAAAAAACACCCTTATACCCCGCTGCACACGATTGCCCAGCGATATAAGGAGGTGATCTTCGCCCCAATGATATGTAATATCTTTCTTCATTATTTAAATTCCCACCAATTCAAGTTACACATTTTCATTAGTATTGCTCAATTACTTCAGGAATAATATTGGCATTAAATACCGTACCAAATTCTTTTCTTAATATATCTTTTACTTCCTGCTCATCTATACGCTTGCCAAGTTCTTTCTCCATAGATGTTACACTTTTGTCGGTAATGCCACAAGGAACTATGTAATCAAAATAGCGCATATCTGTATTTACATTCAGTGCAAAACCGTGTATGGTTATCCACCTGCTGCAGCGCACACCCATAGCGCATATTTTGCGTGCTTTGCTGGTGCCCACGTCAAGCCACACGCCGGTAGATCCAGGCAAACGGTCGCCTTCTATACCGTAGTGGGCAATAGTGCGTATTATTGCTTCTTCAAGGCTGCGCATATATTTGCCCAAGTCTGTAAAAAACAGTTCAAGGTCCAGTATAGGGTATCCCACTATCTGGCCGGGGCCGTGGTAGGTTATATCCCCTCCTCTGTTGGTCTTGTAAAAAGTTACGTTTAGTTCTTTCAGCCTGGCATCATTTACCAGCAGGTTTTCCATATGGCCACTTTTGCCCAGGGTATATACCGATGGATGCTCACAAAAAAGCAAGTGGTGGCGGGTATCAGGCAGGGCGGTTCGTTCTGTTTGAGGGGTATTATACCAGTCCGCCTTGGCGGTCAATCCTTCCTTCATCAAGGCTTCCTGCAACTCCCAGGCAACACCATATTCAGCCAGCCCAAGGTCTTTGAAAAATATATCTTGCATATTCACAAATTCCCGTGCAATTTACTACATATATTCATGGCAAAATCACCCTCAATATGCCCATAGGTATGCTTTTTGATTAGCGTTTTATTAACAGCAAATCAATTACATTTGTTAGAATTATTTAATTATTAATATTATGTTGCGATTCATGAAGAATAAGATCCTCATACCGCTTGTAATTACGGGGGCGCTTGCAGCCTTTTTCTCCTTTAAATACAGCGGTGGAGATGACAATCAGCCAGACCAGAAGAAGATTTTAGTACAGAGCACTATTGCCAAGGCCATTAAGGAAGTACATTTTGCCCCTCGCGACCTCAACGATACCTTCTCAAACAGGGTTTATAATAAGGTGTTGGAAGACCTGGATTATGAAAAGAAATTTTTCACACAGCAGGACATAAACACACTGCAAAAGTATCAATACGCTATCGATGATGAAATAAGGGACGGTTCGGTAGAGTTTTTTGATAAGATGGATGCGATATACGCAAAACGTATAGATGATGCTGAAGGCTACTACAAAGAAATACTAAAAACGCCGTTTCACTTTGATGTGGATGAACAGATACAGCTCAGTGGTGATAAAACTACCTACGCAGCAAACGAAACCGAACTGAAAGACCGTTGGAGAAAGATCCTCAAATTCAGGGTATTGGGCAAATATGTAGAACTGAAAAATGCCCAGGATAAAACCAAAGAAAGCAAAAAAGGCACTAAAGGCAAAGCGAAGGAAGATGACGATGCAACGACTAAAAATCTGACGGAAGACACCGAAGATTTTAGCGCGACAGCAGAAACTAAGCCCGCAGCAGCTAATACCAAACCTAAAACAGACGCTGAACTGGAAACTGATGCCCGCGAAAGTGTACGCAAGAACATGGAGTACACATTTAAACGCATGCATAAGATAAAGGGCGATGAACGTTTTACTTATTATATAAACGCCATCACTACCAGCGAAGATCCGCATACTGATTACTTCCCGCCCAAAGAAAAAGAAAAGTTTGATGAGGATATGTCAGGTACGTTCTTCGGCATAGGCGCCCAGTTGCGAGAAGAAGCCAATACCATCAAGATCGCAGCTATCATTACAGGTAGCCCATGCTGGAAGCAGGGTGAGCTGAAGGCGGGAGATGTGATAGTGAAAGTTGGCCAGGGCGCACAGGAACCAGTTGATATTACCGGTTATGACATAGAAGATGCTGTACACCTTATACGCGGAAAGAAAGGCACAGAAGTACGCCTCACGGTTAAAAAGGTAAATGGTTCTATAAAAGTAATACCTATCATCAGGGGCGAGGTGTTGATGGATAACGTGTTTGCAAAATCAGCTGTTATAAAAAGTACAGATGGCCCTGTAGGTTATATCTATCTACCTGAGTTCTACTCTGATTTTCAGCATATAAACGGCCGCAGGTGTTCTGAAGATGTAGCTAAAGAAGTAGAAAAACTGAAAGGCGCAGGCGTTGTGGGTATCATCCTTGACTTGCGCAACAACGGTGGTGGCTCCCTCAGCGATGTGGTGGATATGGCAGGTCTTTTTACAGGACCAGGCCCCGAAGTGCAGGTAAAAAGCAGCGATGCCGCTCCTATGACATTAAGCGCAAACAATAAAGGTGCAGAATATACTGGCCCAATGGCTGTAATGATCAACGAAAATAGTGCATCCGCTTCTGAGATCATGGCGGCTGCATTACAGGATTACAAACGCGCGATAATAGTAGGCTCTACATCTTATGGCAAGGGTACAGTGCAAAAGGTTATCCCGTTGGATGAGTTTGTTGATCCGCTGAAAAGGGTACAAATGAAAACAGATGAACTGACAGCAGCTAACGGAGTAACTCCAATGTCATCACTAGGTTCTTTGAAGGTAACCGTACAGAAATTCTACCGTGTTAGCGGGGGTTCAACACAGCTGAAAGGTGTTACACCCGACATTCATTTGCCAGATCCTTACGAGCTGATCAATCAGGGCGAACGTCATGATAAAGCCGCATTGGGCTGGGACGAAATAGCACGCGCCAACTTTAAACCAACAACAAATGCTGCCAGTGTTGCAGACCTTTCAACCTTAAGCAAATCTCGTGTAACTGCTAACCCTACTTTCACACTGATCGAGGAAAACGCAGCACACCTGAAAAAGCAAGAAGAGAACAATACCTACTCTCTAACAGAAACTGGCTACAGGAAAGAACTAGACGAAGCAAACGCAACATCTAAAAAGCTGGATGAGCTGCAGAAGAAAACTAATCCATTGGAATATACCAATCTTAAAGAAGACCTGGAAAGAATAAACCTGGACAGCGCTTCGATGACAAAGAATAGCGACTGGTTAAAAAACCTGAAAAAAGATATTTACATATCAGAAACTGTAAATATCATTAATGATATGACTAAATCCAGCATGAAGCTCAACAACACTACCGGCATGAAATAACTCCTGCCTGAAAGCAAACAACAAACCCTGCCCTACCGGCAGGGTTTGTTGTTTATAAGAACAGTGATTTTTGTTCCGGTTTCATTTACCTTTGGGCATATAGATATGAAGACCTGGTTATCCATTTATAAAAGCTTGCTTACTGCCTTTATTTGTATGCTGGTATTGCTTACTGCTTTACTCCCAGCTCGTGCCCATGCCCAAGCCGTGCCCGATACAAACCTGAATACGGTATTCAGAGATACCACTAAACTCATACAAAGTGCAAATGAAAAGAAAACAGAAGATAGCCTGAAGGCTGTAAAACAGGTAACACACCTTCGCGATACTGTAGTAACTGAAAAGAAGGCCGACTGGGCGCCTAACCCCAAAAAGGCGGGTATGTACTCTGCTATCCTGCCAGGACTTGGGCAGCTCTATAACCGTCAGTACTGGAAGATACCGGTCATATACGCAGGCATTGGTGTATCGGCCTACTATTTTGGGTATAACCTTAGTAATTACAATACGTATCGCCAGGCATACATAGATTACCCCAATGGGCAATACAGTACCAAGTACACACAAAGCCAGCTACAACAAATAAGAGATGATTTTGAACGATACCTCGATTTTACTGTATTGCTTGCAGGTGTAGGCTACATGATACAGATACTGGACGCTGTAGCATCTGCACACTTGCGCAACTTTGATATATCGCGCGACCTCTCGTTAAGGTTACAGCCTGTAGCTGCGCCAAACGGCGCCGGGTTTGGTTTGGTGTTGAATATGAAACCAAAACCCAAGAATTATCTAAGTATCCGATGATATCATGGAGAAGCAATACAAGATACTCAGTAATGAGATACTCGATCTCATAGCCCCAATAGGTGGCTGCATTACGACAGATAAGATAACCGTAGATGGCATGCCGGTCAACTACATGTATCGTGGGCTTCCATTTAATGATCTGGATAGTGGATGGAGGTTTTTTTCAGGGACTGAAGATCAGGAATATCTTAATGACTTGACACATTCTGCCGTATATGATGTGAATACTATTGCCAATTACGATCAGTCAATAATCCCATATTTAGACTCGCCGACAGGCACTATTTTAGAAAGAAACAAACAAGGCACATTTGATATAGTGGCACAATAGCTCCTTTACTATTGTATTTCTAACCATTGATTTAAAAACTTTATACAACCCTTCACATATTCAACCTTAGTTTTGCCATATTAAAACCAATATTGTGTGCACCTATGAGGTTGAATCTCTACCTTATCTTACTCTTCATATTTGTTAGCTGTTCAGTAAGTGCACAAACCGTTCAGGGAGTTGTAACCGATGTGGAAACCGGCAAGCCCTTACTATTGGCCGATGTAGCCAATCGTAACACTGCCCAGATCACTCATACAGACGCAAATGGGAACTATACATTATTTGCACGCCTTGGCGATACGCTTGTATATTCAGCCATTGGTTATAAACCCGTTCAGCGCATTAGGTACAAGGCTGCCACTGAGGTTATTAATGTGCCAATGGCTACACTCAGCTACCAGTACAACGATTTTACATACAAATTCAACAGCTTTACAAAGTACACCGCAGACTCTGCTGAACGTGCCTCTACCTATCAACGTCCATTAGCGCATACGCATCCCAATGCGCTTGGCAGCCCCGCGTCTGCTTTGGCAGAGGCTTTCTCAAAGAAGGCCAAAGAAACGTACCATTTCCAAAAGGTCTTTGAAACCACAGAACTTCAAAAGTTTATAGATACGCGCTACACCCCTGAACTGGTTACGCTAATGACAAAGCTTACGGGCGATAGCGTAGGCTACTTTATGTATGCCAACCCTATGCCGTATGATTACTGCCGCACTGCCAGCGATCTTGAAATAAAGATGTGGATACGAAATCAATACAAATCCTGGATCAGCAAATAACAACTGGGTATGATCGATCTATCACAAGAATTATAAATCTTCATTTTTTACGGTTGTCATAATTATAGATCAATTGACCGTAAGTCCAGCTCTTTGATGCATTATCCATAAAAAGCTTATGCATAGCATTAAGGTCGCTATCATCAAATTTTTTATTGAGCACGTCAACATTCCTTGCCCAGTTGGTTTCTGTCACAGGCATACTCATTACGGCATACATCTTCTTTTGATTTTGCTTTACCTCTTTATATCCAGGCGTTTCGGTAACCAGCATTATTTGGCTTAAGATGTCGCCATAAGTACAGCTATGCTTGGCGTTCACAACTTTTATAACCATTGCGCCGATTACCGGCCCATTAATAAAGTAGCGCACATCAATACTGTCCAATCCACAGTGCGTAAAATGCTTAAGTTCCTTAAGCATCTCTTCAGGATGGTTCTGGTCAACTTCTTTTGCCAAAAGTGCATTGCAATCAAATTGTGCTGTTACGCTATAGGCTATAAACAGGAAAACAATAAGTAGAACCGGCAGTTTCATAAAATCTGTTATTACTACAGTAAAATAACGAAGTCAGCTTAGACCCACAAAAATTAAACCTAAAATGAACACCTAATTAAAGCAGTCCAAAGGATCAACACAGAATAAATGAGCCGTTCAACACAACACATTGAGCGTTTCAACACAACAGCCATCTATGTTCTCACCGACCTTTGCTTTAAAAGAAAGAAAATGAAAACAATAGACAAGATTTACATCAATGGCGAATTTGTAACACCACACGGCACAGAGCGCTTCAGCCTCATCAACCCCACAAACAACACCCTTACAGGCCATGTTATCCTGGGCGATGAAGAAGATACGCGTAAGGCTATAGCAGCAGCTAAAGAAGCCTTTAAAACCTTTTCCAAAACCACCAAAGAACAGCGCATAACATACCTGCAGCAAATGTATGAAGCTGTGTTGAAAAGGAAAGATGACTTAACCAACATTATGGTGGAGGAATATGGTGGCCCTTTGCAATTCTCTGCGGCAAGCTCAGGTAATGCACTCAATGGTATTCTGTCAGCAATTGAAACTCTAAAACATTTCGATTTCATCAGGAAGGTTGGCTCTTCAAAAGTGATACTCGACTCATTGGGTGTAGTTGGCATCATTACCCCATGGAATGCCAGTAATGGCTTTATTTGTACAAAGCTAGCTACTGCTATTGCCGCAGGCTGCACTGCTGTAATAAAGCCAAGCGAAATGAGTGCAATGCAAACACAGCTTATTACAGAATGCCTGCATGAGGCTGGTTTGCCAAGGGGAGTCTTTAATATCGTAAATGGCCGCGGAGAAGTTGTTGGTGTAGAAATAACACGTCACCCGGATATTGCCAAAATATCATTCACTGGCAGCACGCTGGTTGGTAAAACAATTGCACGTGGCGCTGTAGATACTATGAAACGGGTTACCCTTGAGCTTGGGGGTAAATCACCCAACATCATACTCAACGATGCAGATTTTAACGTGGCTATCCCCCAGGCGGTAACTGCTGGTTATATGAACAGCGGACAGGCATGTATTGCCGCAACAAGGCTTCTGGTGCCCGAAGAAAAGCTGGACGAAGTAAAGAAACTAATAGTAGCCACGATTGAAAAGATTCAGGTAGGCGACCCACACAATGCGGCAACAAATATTGGGCCTATGGTAAACAAAAAACAGTACGACCGCGTACAACAATACATAAGATTGGGTATTGAAGAAGGGGCAGAATTGCTTATTGGTGGCGAAGGCCAGCCTGCAGGACTAGAAGCAGGCAATTTTGTGAAACCCACTGTATTTGCAAACGTCACAAATAATATGCGCATTGCTCGCGAAGAAATATTTGGCCCGGTAATCTCCATCATCACGTATAGAACTGAAGCTGAAGCAATAGAAATAGCTAACGATACCGTGTATGGTTTAGCCGCTTATATAAGCTCATCCAACACCGAAAGAGCTAACCGGGTAGCTGCGCAGATCAGCGCAGGCAGAGTGGTCATTAATGAGCTTAGCCACGATCCACTCGCACCCTTTGGAGGTTTTAAACAATCGGGTATAGGCAGAGAATTCGGTGAATACGGACTGGAAGAATACCTGGAACCTAAAGCTATTTTAGGATAAGACTATGTAACCAGTTAAATGAATAATATACGCATAAAGGGGAATTACAGTATGCCCAATACTGCAATTCCTTTTTACCTTTACAATACAACATACATATGCCCGTAACGCAAGAAAATGAAATGTCTCAGATACTGTATTCATGCTTCGTGAGAAAAACTACCGAAGGGGAACATTTTATTCCACAGCATGTATTCAGTTATACACTGTCTGGTAGCTCAGAAACATTTGTTGGCAACAAAACTTACGTGTTCAAAGATGGCGATTTTCGTTTTTTCAGAAAAAACCAGTTGGCACGTTTCATAAAAACCCCTCCTTCTGGCGGCGAGTACAAATCAATATCCCTGAGTATAGATGAAGAAACTTTGCGCAGCATCAGCAGCGAACATAAACTGCATATGGACGAACCTTACACTGGAGAAAACACTTTGTATTTAAAACCCCATCCACTCCTGCAGAATTTCATCAATTCCCTTAAACCTTATATCAACGGCAGCGGCGAGATCAACAAAGCCATCACTAATATAAAAGTGAAGGAACTCATAATGATCTTGATGCAAACAAATCCTGCACTAAAAAATGTGTTGTTCGATTTTAGTGAACCGGGTAAAATAGATTTGGAAGCCTATATGAATGAGCATTATAAATTTAACGTACCGCTCAGTCGTTTTGCATACCTTACTGGGAGGAGTCTAGCCACTTTCAAGCGCGATTTCGAGAAAATATATCATACCACTCCCAGCCGCTGGCTGCAGCATAAAAGGCTGAATGATGCTTACTACCTCATTAAAGAAAAAGGCTGGCGTTCATCCGATGTTTACCTTGAAGTAGGGTTCAAAGACTTCTCTCATTTCTCCTTTGCTTTCAGAAAGGTGTATGGCGTAGCGCCAAGCAGTTTAAATTAGGCGTATAGATATACTTGCTACATTCTCATAGCAAGCAAAGAATGCCTTGTCATGATGGAAGATGCGATAAAAGAACTCGATGAAAAAATACACATGGTGGTAGAATACACTCAGATCATCTGACCTGGGCTATCATACTTTCCTTTTACGCTAACCCTCTCTACTGTGCAATTATAGTTTTCTTCCTTACCGTATGTGCACTAAAGTAGCCAAGTGAACCACCTGTAATGTTACTCTCTGGGTTTGCAGGTGTGGCTGAATTTTGCTGTATAGTTTGCTGTAGGTCTTTAAAATATTGAAAAACACCATGGTCTATACATTGTAGTTCCACCGTAATGGCATTCCCACTATTCACCTTTATGTCATTACGCAATGCCGACTGTACTTCATTACCATCTGTTGCTTCATCATCGTGTATGTATATCTCTTGCGATACGCTGTCTTGCACGGTAAGCACCAGGTGATAATAGTTACCGGTTCCCACCGGATCTCTGTATAACGGCACAACGTCTGTGTTGTTACCAAATACAGCAGCCTGGGTATATATACTATCTAGCCCAACAGGCTGTGGCATGGTAGAAGATGAGGCAAAGCTATTACCGTTAACCAATACACCCAGGTGATATACGTGCCCGCTTACTCCTGCAATAGTATGTGTCTGGTAGTTACCTGGTGTTACTTCTGTAAGTGTATCTGTTATGCCCGCAGTAGAATCGGTAATATATACACTGGCGCCACTCACCGCAGGAAAAACATTATCCTGGTCAAAGTTGATGCTTTTGGTAATGCTTATTGTATAGGGCCCCGGCTGGTCGGTCACATTGCCCACTATCACATATCGCGACGTTGAAGTTCCCAGGTTCAGGTGTATCACCTTCTGGCACGAGCAGAAGGCCATCATTAAAAACAGGAAAGATGCTATTTTATAAGGTTTCATGTTTAGAACTTAAAATTATAAGAAATAGATGGAACAACCCGGAACAATGAGGTTTGTAAAGCCTGTGTTTTACTTTGGTCATTGGGGTCTGTCTGGAAGGTAATAACATATGGGTTTTCATGTCCGTATGCATTATACAGGCTGAATGATAGCTCTTGTGTAAAATGCTTATGTGGCTTCAGCTGGTAAGTGGCCCCAAGGTCCAGCCTGTGGTATGCCGGCACACGCCCTTGATTACGATTGGTATAAGAGAACACAACCGTGTTATTGATATCATACTTCCCGGTTGGATAGGTTACAGCATTCCCGGTATAATAAACAAAATCTGCCGACAACAACCACTTTTTTGATAGTTTGTACATTCCTACTATCGATAAATCATGTGTTCTGTCCTGGTGCGCAGCGTACCAATTGCTATTGTTAATTCCGTTTATTTGTTGTTCTGTCCGCGATAGTGTGTAAGAAACCCATCCGGTAAGCCGACCCTCATTTTTCTTGGCCATCAGTTCTATACCATAAGCCCTACCTTGTCCGGATAATAGCTGAGGCTCTACTGGATCATTACTCAGTAGATATGCATTATCCTTATAGTCCACTACGTTTTGTGTCACCTTGTAGTAAGTCTCGGCACTGCACTCATACATGTTATCTTTAAAATTCCTGAAATACCCTACAGAAAACTGGTCACCCAGTTCTGGCTTTATTATATTATTGCTGGCAACCCATTTATCAGTAGGATTACTGGTTACAGAATTGCTCAGCAAGTGCAGATATTGCGAATTACGTGCATAGGCAGCTTTTATAGAAGACACATCATTAAGCAGGTAGCTGCCAGATACCCTGGGTTCAGGGTTCACATAGGTCTGTACAATAGTACCTGCACTATACTGCATAGTATCTACAATATTGTGGTTTTGGTTTAGCGTATAAAATTTATTACTGCCACCCAATACTGAGAAAGCGCTCAGTCGCACTCCAATGTCTATATTCAATCTTTTAGATGCTTTCCAGTTATCGGTTATATAAGCAGCATTTTCCCAGCTGTGCGTGTCTGATTGGCTGGGCACATGTATGTTACCATTATATACACCGGGGGTGATAATATGGTATATCGAATTGATCCCGAAATTCAAAGAATTTGTAGGACTGATATAATAGTTGAATTCTTCCTTCACATTATAATCCCTGATCACAGACAGTATATTTGCATTGATACCGGCGGTGTTTACGTTGATGTTGTAATTATAGTCGCTGTAAATAAGAGATGTATTGGAAAACAGTCGTGGACTAAATATATGGTTCCACCGTAGTGTAGCTGTAGCATTACCCCAGTTGATACCAAATAGGTTACCTAATCCCAGGTCATCTTTCCCATAATAACCCGATAGGTATATGCGGTCTTTATCACCAAGTTTATAATTCAGTTTTGCATTCAGATCATAAAAATAAAGACTGCTCTCACGTGTGGTCGGATTATTAGACAATCCCAGGAATACATCTGCATAAGTACGTCGTGCGCTCACCAGGAAAGACCCTTCATCCTTTACTATCGGGCCTTCTACAGTCAGTCGCGATGATATAAGACCTATGCCTCCGCTGGCATGGTAGGTCTGGTCATTACCATCATTCATCTTTATATCCATCACAGAGCTCAGCCTGCCGCCATATTGTGCCGGTTCGTTACCCTTGTACAAGGTCAGGTTTTTAATAGCGTCTGAATTGAATACCGAAAAGAAACCCAGCAAGTGCGATGGGTTGTACACCACTGCCTCATCCAGTAGTATCAGGTTCTGGTCGGCAGCGCCACCGCGCACGTAAAAACCTGTGTTACCATCGCCTGCACTTTTCACCCCAGGCAGCAACTGCACTATCTTTATTACATCCTTTTCACCAAACAGTACAGGCAGGGCATTTATCTCTTTCACATCAAGTGTATTCGCCCCCATCTGTGCCGATGTTACATTTGAGTTTCGCGCCTTGCTGTGCACTACTACTTCATTCAGTTGCTGTCCTGCCGCTTCCAGGCTTACATTCAGTTGTTGTGCTTTATCAAGCGCCACTATTTTGGTTTGCTCATCATATCCTACATACCCTATCTTAAGAGTGTAGTTACCACCGGGCAACGATAAAGAGTAGAAACCATACTCATTGGTCACCACACCTATATCCTTACCATCCACACGTATCACAGCGCCTATAAGTGTTTCACCTGTTTTCTTGTCCTTAATGGTACCGCTAATGGTATGCTTCACTTGCCCTATGCTTTGCAGGCCGCATAGCAGCAGTATAGTTAATAAAAATGTCCTGTTCATTGATGAAAACTTACTAGAATAATTTGTGGGCAAAATTATGGTTATAAAAAATGAATTGTTTTTAAATTATAGAAAACACGCTGCCTTTTATATCAAACTGGTCTTGGTGTATATAATCAGTTAAGCATTCCTGTCTTGCAAAAAGCAGTTTTGTATATAACAACTCCACTTTGGTATAAATACTAACTCACATGTTTTCCGATTACCTAATTTTAGTGAAACATTAAATTAGTTTACGTGTCAGAAGTTTCCGAATTCCAAAGCAATAATTATTTAAAGTTCTTTGTCAATCCTAAATATAGGATACGCAGGCATTTGGTGGCGTTAACATTAATTGCTATGGTATTTCTTAATTCCGATCCGCTCCATGCAGATCGGGTACAAACCTTAAGTAAGTATTTCATGTTTCTTTTCCTGGTAACCATGTGTTATATCAATATGTATTTTTTAATACCGCGATTCTTATTTCACAATAAGTTTTCAAGTTACATGGCGGGCATCGCTATATACGTAGTTCTTACCTATTTTATTGTGCTATCACTCTCTGCTGTACATAAATACTATCTCCCAAAATCTTCTCAAACCGTCCCTTCAGTAAAAATATTTTTTTTTGTATTTGTAATACTTGTGCTCATTGCAGCATCTACAGCTATAAAATTATTCCAAAGATGGGTTACTGACTCTCAGCGTATCAACGACCTGGAAAAACTAACTATACATACAGAACTGGAACAGTTGAAGAACCAGATCAATCCGCACTTCTTATTCAACATGCTCAACAATGCGCATGTACTTACACAAACCGACCCACAAAAAGCTTCTCAGTTATTACTGAAATTGAGCGATATGCTCCGCTACCAGCTATACGATAGTACCAGGAATAAAGTATTGCTTACCGCCGATATTCAATTCCTAACCGATTTCCTCAACCTCGAAAAAACAAGACGAGACAATTTTGAATTTATTGTGTACACCAATGGGCAGTTAAATGGTGTACAAGTCACCCCCCTACTTTATATAACTTTTGTGGAAAATGCGGTAAAGCACAATGGGGACTCAGACAACCAATCCTTCGTGCACTTGTTTTTCGATGTAAACAATGAGGGGTTGCTTTTCAAGTGCGTTAATTCAAAGCCACACACTGAAATGCCCAAATATGGACTGGGAGGACTTGGCCTGGTCAATGTAAAGCGAAGACTCCAGTTACTATACCCACACAAGCACCTTCTTGAAATAAAAGATGAAAAGGATACTTTTACTGTCAACTTATTGATCAGAACATGAACTGCATTATTGTAGATGACGAACCCCTTGCCAGGGAAGGTATAAAGTTACTTGTTGAAAAACATACCAGTCTTGCTATTGTAGGTAGTTTCAATAACGCAGACACCGCAATAAAGTTCATTACAGAACATCCTGTAGATCTCATTTTCTTAGACATACAAATGCCTGGCACAAATGGCATCGATTTTGCGAAGTCTGTTGCTCGGCAAACATTGGTCATCTTTACTACAGCTTATGTAGAGTTCGCACTTGATAGCTACGAAGTGGATGCCATCGATTACCTGGTGAAACCGGTAAAAGAAGATCGTTTCAAAAAAGCAGTAGATAAAGCAGCAGCCTACTTTAAACTGCTTGATACTGTAAATGCACCACTGAACATCGAACAAGTTGCTACAGAACATTTCTTTGTGAAGGCCGACCGCAAAATATTCAAGCTATATTTCACAGACATACTCATTATTGAAGGCTTAAAAGATTACGTGGTTTTGCATACCCACGACCAGAAAATAATTACTGCAATGAATATAAAAACAATACACGATCAACTGCCTAAAAGCATTTTTGTGCGTGTAAGTAAGTCTTATATCATAAACGTACAGCACATTGTATCTTTCGATAACAACAGCGTCATTGTGCAAAAACACGAAGTGCCAATTGGTAATGCCTACCGCACTTATTTCTTCGATGAGTATGTTGCAAAAAAACTTTTAGGAAGGTAGTCCTGGTTATATTTTATTAAAGTAAAGCAACCTCATCACAAAAATACCTTATTGAATAGCGGTACAGCTTGTGCCTATCTTCTTGCTATCTATAAGTGTATTTACCTCTTTCACTACGTCTTTCATTGCATATCTTCCGCCACAATCGTATAATGCGGTAATAGGATGTTTGTCCTTTATCATTTTAAGCATTGCCGCCTGGGTGGGTGGTGTTTTCAGCTTGGCGTATTCCATGTAGGTCATCTTCAGGAAAACAGTATTCTTCCCCACCCCTCTTTTATCCAGCAAAAAACCTTTATGCAATAAAACAGGAAGCGGATAACCGCTTCCTGTTTTTATATCTGAAGGATCGGGAAATGACACGATCTCAGTTTTGTCACCATTCATAGTTACAGGTACCAGTTTCCGGTAGTCTGCCCTTGTTTTATATATTACTACATGTGGCCCTGCGGCTGATGTTCCTTGCGCAAGGACTGGGGCTGTAGCACATGTCATAGCTGCAAAAGCAATCGTTGTTACAATCCTCATTTAATTACGCTTATTTTTTTATTGATCACTCCAGTGGCAGTGTTTATCTGTACAAGATAAATACCTGGTGCATAATCAGCTACAGGCACACTTACTATTGCGCTGTTTGCTGTAGGTATTTCGGTTATTACGCGGCCTGCAATATCCAGTACTGTAATTTTCTCAGCACTCATACCATGTACGTCAACATAAACTACATCTGTTGCAGGATTTGGATATATTTTCACATCACTTTCGGCTACCAGATTCGCAACACCCGTCTTATTAGGTACCGTTATAAATACAGGATTGGAGTAAAATGTGCTCCCAAAAGGTGATATACCGGTAGTTGCATCATAGCTGCCTATTATAAGTTCATACGTACCAGGTGTTACATTCACGTTTGCAGTGCTTGCAAATGTAAACAGGTGGCTATTGTTATCATATGGTATATCAGAACCTGGCAATTGCTGTACTTCAAAAATACCCAATTGCGTAGCCGGGTCAAATAAAATAGCGTCAAGTGTTCCGTTAAAGTCACTGCCTATCAGGTTATACAGGTTAGCTGTTACACTTACCGGCTGGCCAAGTTTCCACGTATAGCCTTCTGTAGTATAAATAGAATCAACCAACTGAATACCACCATCTGAAGCAATTTCAAGACTGCTGTAGTTCACATAATTTGCATTATCACTTACAAGTGTCCAGCTGCCTCCGTTAGTTCTGTAATAGATGCGTATGCTATATACATCCGGTATCATCATAAACACATTCTGGTTAGATGGTGTAAATGTTATGGCACCTGTACTTGCATTGTTAGGTATTGTTGTAGATATCGCAGGCAATGTAGTTACCAATTTATCATTGTGATCAAATACCTCTGCAGTGATATCGCCTGTAAATGCAGCGCCAGTTGCATTAAGTATGTTAGCTGTAAAAGTAAAAGATTGGTCGTAGGCCTGTGGTGAGTTCGGCATGTTAATATCAGCATTCATTTTCATGTTGCTGGTACCTGCTACAATAGAGGTTAATGGCTGGATACCAAATATAGCGCCTTGGTTATTATTGAAATTACCATTACCACCACCGGCACCTAATGCTGGCGGTGCAAGGCTGTCAACAGTAAAGTATCCGTTCGACTGCCCGCTCCAACCCCAGTTAAAATGGAAGTAGGTATTGGCGCCAATGGTTTCGTATCCGTCTGCAACCCAGCAGTGCCCATCTGAGGTACCAAAGCCGGTATAAAGAACTGGCCTGCCTGCATTTATATCGGTTTCAAGGGCAGCAACCCAGGCTGCAGTGTTTGCATAGTCTGTACGGCTGTCTCCGTGCAATGTAGGCTTGTATTTAAAATAAGTTTTCAACGCAGTTTCGGCGCAAGTTGTTTGGCCATATGCTTGCCTTAATTCCACTGCAGCACCACTGCCGGTAGGGCTATATCCCATGTTTACACTTACACCGCAATGGTACATAAGTTTTGCAATAGCTGTCTGCGATGCAGCAGGGCTCGTAGATGTTAGCGACAAGCCCATAGAAGAGAAATTATATGCAGTTGCACCAAAATCTGCCGACTGTGAACCGTAGTTAGGGTCTGTATAACTGTGAGATCCCGCACCTACTGCAGGCCAGCCCCAGAATTTCATTACTTGCGCCATTGCTGTTGCCACGCAACCTGTTACGGCAAGGTTAGCTCCAGTTCCTGGGCATTGTGCATTATACATAGGCAATTGATCCCATGTGGTATGCAAAAGTGGTATTACGTTTGTTGTTTTGGCAAGCGGCGCTATATTGCTGGCATTCGATAAGGTATTCCATTTTGCCTTTACATCGCTTGTAGCAGCTATATTGTTCTTGATCACGTAGCTGATCTGGTTGGTATAAGTATCCATCCACCACTTCACATGTGCAGGCATAGCCGCAGTGCCAAAAGGCAACTCATTTGAGTAAGCAAGCACAGGCATCACATTATCATCTGCCGATACAATTATAAAGCCGTTTGCAGCATTGAATACATAATAACAGGGTGTGCTTGTTCCATTAACATTTGCTGTTGCTGTATAGGCAACCTGCAAGTCATTAACGCCTTTTGCCAGGATTACATTAGTAGTCCTGCTCAAAAAGGAATATCCGATAGTTTTTGCGGTATTCAGGTCAACAGGGTTCGCAATAGCATGACCCATCACCGTCATACCAAATAATAGTGTGAATAATTTTTTCATGAAAAAATTTTGGATTTCACAAATGTAAGGTTTTTAGTAATATACATAAATAAAACCCCGCTTAGCTTTTCAACATCTGCTTTCAAGTTCAAGCAACTACCAAACGTACTGTTTTTTGTTCAGCAAAGTGGCTTCCCCTGCTATGGTCTGCTCGCCACTTGCCGGGTTAAATACACCACATTCATAGGTCACCCTATTCTTTTCGGGGAATATTTCTTTCACTTTTACCACCGCTTCATATTCTGTATCTACAAACATAGGGCGCAGCCATTTTATAGTCTGGCTCAGGTAAACCTGACCATCAGCATGAAAAAGCGAGCCGAATATTTTGGTAAACACACTTGCACCAAGGAAACCATGCATAACATTACGCCCGAATATACTTTCTTTTCCAGCCTGGGGGTCAGTATGCAACGGGTTAGTATCGCCACTTATACGCGCGTACATATTTACATCTTCCTGGCTGTAGCTAAACTTATGCCTGAACTCATCACCTATCTGTATCATAGAGTAATTTTTACCGAAAAGTAATAGATTTCAGGAAATATCCATACAAACATATCAATATTAATTCCTCTAACAAGCTAGTACTCCCCTACAGAAACTACGCCTCACTCCAATATGATAGTACCGTTAAGAGATTGTTAGGTAAAAGTAAAATATATAAAAAATAGACTACTCATTCAAAAGAGTCTTATCTTTGACCCGTTGTAGAAAGTTGGAGAAATATGTTTCTCTTTAAAACGAAATCTTTCTTGAAAAATTTTTAACGCATTAAAGTTATTCAAAATGAATCAGGACAACCAAAACATCATCGACAGTATGATGGATGCCCAGAAAAAAGTGGTGGACTCAGTAGTAGAGAACACTAAAAAGCTTGCAGGTGGTAACACTATTGTTGCCGATACTGTACAAAAAGGAAGTGAATGGTACAAAAACTGGCTGGAAAACCAGAAGAACATTTTCTCTCAAACAACTGAGAAAGCTAATGTAACTACTGAAACTGCTAAGGAAAATGTTGCCAAAATGAACGATTACTACCAAAACTGGTTAGGCACGCAAATGAACACTGCCAAACAAGTTTGGGACATGAACACTAACTGGGTGAAGGAAGCAACCGCAAAAGCTACAAACACCACACAGGAACACCCTGCTGCAACACATTTCAACAACGGTCTTGCACAATGGAACAATTGGTTGAACAGTATTACCAATTCTGGCAACGCAATGAACAACATGAACAATTTCTTCAGCCAGTTCCAGAACGCTAATCCTTTCCAGAATGCTAACCCATTTAATATGGACGCTTTCAAAAAGGCAAACGAAACCGCTACAGGTTTTTTCAACCAATACTCTGAAATACTGAACAATACTTTTGCTGAATGGCAGAAGAACCTGAAATCTAATAACATCCAGGATGCTTACCGCAACATGGTAAATGTTACTGATGGCTTCACTAAGTTCGCAGAAATGTGGGCACCAATGTGGAAGTCTGTACAGGATAAAACATTTAACCTGGACGTGTACAAACAATGGGCTGACCCTGCTGTGTACAAAGATGTAATGGACAAGTATTTTGGTTTCATACCAGATAGCGCACGCCAGCACCTGCAGAGCCTGAACGATGTGATCAGCAACAGTTACAAAACAACTGGTCGCGATTCACTGAACCAATACAACCAGTTCCGCAACCTGTTTGCTAATATACCTGGCATGGGCGGTAATGAAATATTTGGCAACATGCTGAACTCATACAATACCATGACCGGTATGATGAATGACGCTGTAGCGCCACTTACAAAGATGATGACGCCTAACCAGTACACTAAGTCTATTACTGAGTGGAGCGACATAGCAAACCGCATTACGGTGTACAACATCAAGAATGCAGAGTTGCAGTACATGATATACAACCAGGGCAGTTCTGTAATGGATAAGCTGGCTGATAACATAGTAAGCAAAATAGAAAAGGGTGAAGAAATAAACAGCGTCATGGCACTGTATCAGGAATGGTTGAACCTGAGCGATAAAGTTTATGTTTCCCTGTTTGAAAGCGACGAATACAGCAAGCTGATGGCTGAAGTAAGCGCTATGCAGCTGAGGTTGCGTAAGGATATAGAAAACCAGATAGAAAAGAGCCTGGTAGGAATACCCGTAGCTACCCGCAGCGAAATGGATGAACTATACAAAACCATCTACGACCTGAAGAAACAAGTGCGTGAACTGGAAAGGTCTATGAACTTCTCAGAAGTTGCTGCTAACGAAGCTGCTGAAACCGCAGTAAATACAGACGGCGAACTGACAGAAGATAAGGCGACTCCACGCAAGAAAAAATAATACAGAGAGATAGTAATGAAACGGACCGGCTCACACGCCGGTCTTTTTTTTGCGTTATACTGACGAAACACCGTTGCCTAATCATGGCACTAGCCAACACTTTGAATAAGAGGTAGCATTGTTTAGCCCGGTACAACAGTAGCACTGCTGCCTGCACAAAGCTGCGTCGGCAGCAGCGGTAATAGCTGCCGACTGCCTTTTTTTGTTACTTTTTTTGGCATCAAAAAAAGTAAGGAAATGAGAGAACCGTTTGTATAAAAAAAGAAAAATCTACAGCATCAGCAACCCATACTTATACATCGTATTCACCGGCTTGTTGTCCCAGAACAGCTCAAAATCCTCAAGCCCCGCAGCTTCGTAACTATCCTTTACTTCCTGGTAGGTGTACGTCTTTATATTGCTGATGGATAGCTTTTGCAGCATATCGGCCAGCCACGTGCCCTGCTCGCGATTCACCTGTATAGTAGCAGTCTCGTGCAGGTCCTGGAAGGTGAGTGCGGTCATCTCCCACTGCATTCCTTTTTTCGATTTTATATAGTGTTCTACCCCAGGCTTCTTACCCAGCCATATCACTTTTGCGGTAGGTTTGGGTGATACGTATTCCTCCACAGTCAGGGCATTCACTATAAAGTCAGGATCCACCTTTGTTTTGGGTACTTTAAACTCAAACCACTTTTGCAGCGGGTAATCGAAACAGGTACCATGCATAAAGTTGAGCAGCGACTTCTTTAGGCCGAAACTGAAGGTCTCGTGGTCGGCACCTGTAGGGTCGGTGTGCAGTATATCATTATTGGCAAAGGCGCCTACGGCCTCTGTCTGTTTTAGTACTTTGTATTTCTCGGGGTTCATACCTACCGGACTATGAGCCGTCATGGCAAACTGGTGCCAGAAGGCGCTTTGCAGTATCCCTGCGGCAAACATCTGGCGTACCATCTCCAGGCTGTCTATGGTTTCCTGCTCGGTTTGTGTGGGAAACCCATACATCAGATAAGCATGTACCATTATGCCCGCTTCAGTAAAGTGCCGGTTCACCTTGGCTACCTGTGCTACGGTGATGCCCTTCTGTATCAGCTCCAGCAACCTATCGCTTGCTACCTCAAGCCCTCCACTTACGGCAATGCAGCCCGATGCTTTCAGCAGCAGGCACAGGTCGCGGGTAAAGGCTTTTTCAAACCGCACATTGGTCCACCAGCTTACTACCAGCTTGCGGCGGATGATCTCTATAGCCAGCGCCCGCATCAGTGCAGGCGGTGCGGCCTCGTCCACAAAATGGAACCCGTTCTGTCCCGTCTGGGCTATTATCTCCTCCATGCGGTCGCACAGCAGGCTTGCCGTAATGGGCTCATATACCTTTATATAATCCAGGCTTATGTCGCAGAAGGTACACTTACCCCAGTAGCAGCCATGCGCCATGGTTAGCTTGTTCCAGCGACCATCGCTCCACAGGCTGTGCATGGGGTTGATGACCTCTATGGCGCTTATGTATTGGTCCAGCAGCAGATCGCTGTAGTCGGGTGTGCCCACCTGGCCTTGCTTGTAGTCGCCACAGGCGGGGTTGTTGATGTAGCTTACATGCCCATCCGCAACCACAAATGTGCGCTTAAGTTCCGTTTCCGGTATAGTCCCTTCAATGTACTTTACCAGGTTCTCTATAGGGCTTTCGCCGTCATCCAACGTCACAAAATCTATGAATTCAAACACCCGCCCGTCGCTCAGCGAGCGCAGCTCCGTATTGGGGAAACCACCGCCCATGGCCACTTTCACAGCCGGGTAGTTTTGTTTTATATATTGGCCACAGCGCAACCCCGCATACAGATTGCCCGGGAAGGGAACTGATATGGCCACCAGCCCCGGCTGCACTTCCTTCATATGCTCATCCAGCAGTTGCAGCAGTATGGTATCTATAAACGTATGCGGCGCGTGTAGTGCGTCATACAGTTCATCAAAGCTGTTGGCGCTACGGGCCAGCCTTTCGGCATAGCGGCTGAGGCCAAAGTGGGCATCTATACATTCGGTGATGAGGTCGGTAAGGTCCTCCAGGTACATGGTGGCTATATGCTTTGCCTTGTCCTGCAGCCCCATGGTACCAAATGCCAGGTTCAGATCGTCTATCTGCGCGAACCTGCCCGCCTCCGGCAAGAAATTCCGCCTGGCTATGCGGTGCGCCATGGTAGGGTTCTTGCCTTGTAAGAACAGCACCGCTGCATCTATGGTATTAATGTACTCATCCTGCAGGGCTATTATACGCTTTATGTTCTCTGGCAGTTCCTGTTCCTCCTCTATCTCCCCAAACAACCTAGTTAACCCCTGCTTGCTGAACAGCCGCAAGGTCACCTCTATACCCAGGTCGGCCTGGTACGATGTAATGTTGCGCGTATTTAAAAAACCCTTCAGGTACGCAGTAGCGGGGTAAGGGGTATTGAGCTGGGTAAACGGAGGCGTAAATAAGAAAACGGATGCACTCAATGTAGCAGGAAATGATGAATGCAAAAATACGGGATTTGTAGCGGGTTACATATTCCGTAGAAGCTAAAATTATTGCGCGCTACAAAAGGTTCTGTTATATAAATGTCCGTAAACTACAGTCGTTTTAAAAGGACATTTTGGGTAGTAGGATACGCTGTAATCCTTTGCTGTAGCAGATATACATTTTATATAAAATGTATATAAATGTCCGTCGCTTTAAAAAAGTGGGTGAATATATTTTGTTATGGTTTAATATTTCGTACCATCTGCTTTTAGAAAATGCCCGATTGGAAATTAAAAATGAAAATCGGGCATTTTATGATTGATATTTTGTCTGTAATTCGCTGTGGTAGCTGATATTAACTATTTACGTTCTTAATAAAATGCCCGAATAATGCCCGATTTGTGCCCGACACCGGGCAATATTTTTGTCTTGAACAGGATCATGGGATTTTAGGATTATAGGATCGTGTTGTGTTTGGTTTATATATTAATGCCCTCCTTCGCTAAAGCTTGGCAGGGGGTAAAAGAGCAATAAAGTTACGTTACCGGGATAGGCGTTTCCAAATTTACATATCCACATTTTTTTAAATAATGTATTGTTCCGGATATCCTTTGGAACGTCTGAAAAACGGGGAATTTAATATTAAAAAAACAAATAAAAATAGTCTTAAAAATTACTGATTTGCTTAAGTATCGGTATTATTTATGAAGTACCAATATTCTCACATTATATTATTATCTTACTTAGGTTTAGGCTCATTGTTCCATGTGAAAGTTGCTATTGCATATATAGAAAACGGTATTAAGTATGAGCACTCCAACAAAAGATTTATCACAAACAGCATTAATAGATTTGTATAGACACTATGAATCTCTGGTGCAAACCATTGAAGGAATAGTATGGGAGGCCGATGCTCAAACCTATGAGTTCAGTTTTGTAAGCGACAAAGTCAAGAGTATTTTGGGTTTTACACCTGACGAATGGCTGAGTAAACATAATTTCTGGAAGAGCCATATTTACCCCGAAGACCAAGAAAAAGCAGGGCGCTTTTGCCATCTGCAAACTCAATTATCGCGTAACCACACCTCTGATTACAGGATGGTAAAAGCAGATGGCAGCATTATATGGGTAAAAGATATTGTAACTGTTATTAATGAAGATGGCCGACCAAAATGGTTGCGCGGCATAATAATAGACATTACAGAATCTAAAATGCTTGCAAACCTCGACCACCTGGAAAAAGAAATACTGGAATTAAATTCCCGGAAGAATACAAATATAGAAACAGTATTACAGTTGTATGTGCAAGGAATAGAAGGGTTGTTCCCTCAAATGAAATATTCCATCCTAAGGATTGAAGACAACAAACTATATAACTGGGCTTCACAATCTTTGCCCAATGATTATTTAAAGGCAATAAACAACGTGCACATAGGCCCGGAAACCGGATCTTGTGGCGCAGCTGCATTTCTTAAAGAAACTGTAATTGTAGATGATATTGAAAATGATGTGAAATGGGCTGCCTATAAACACCTTGTTTTACCACACGGTCTGCGCGCATGTTGGTCGTACCCTATAATTGACTCCTTAGGAAACGTTATTGCTGTGCTGGGCATTTATTACAAAACAGTAAAAGGTCCTGACGCGGCCGAGCAGGTAATGATAGAAAGATCTGCTGCTATACTGAAAGTAATAATGGAAAACAGGCTGTATGCAAAAACGATACACGAGATGAGCCTACTGACAAAGCAAGGGCAGGAACTCGCCAATTTTGGCAACTGGCAATGGAACATGAGTAATAATAAGGTGCATTGGTCAGATGTTTTATATAACATATATGGACTGAATGAAAATATATTCCCAGCCACTTTTGAAGGATACCTGGAGATGCTGCATCCTGATGACAGGGAGCGGGTAATGGGTACAATTAAAAGTGCAGTAGAGCACCATACCGATGTAGTTTTTGAAGAGCGAATAATAAGGCCAGACGGTAAAATCAGGCATCTTAAATCGTGGGCACGGGTAATACTTGATGAAGCAGGTAGCCCTGCAAAAATGATAGGCGCATGCCTTGATATTACCGATACTAAAACTTCTGAAATAAAGATGGAGGAGATCGCCTGGATGCAATCTCATATTATAAGGGCACCGCTTGCCAGCCTGATGGGATTGGTGAACATTCTGCATGAAGAGCTGAAACCAAACAGAGCAAATGAAGAGTTGTTAACCCATATTTTATATTCTGCACATCAATTGGATGATGTGATTAGAAAAATATCGGAGAAAACTCAAAAATAGGAATATACCTGTTATTCCGGATGCCTACAGAACAATGGGAGCAACCGTATGGGTCTATGTTTTGACAGGATACCATTTAGACAACTAATTTGATCGAATCACGGTGGTGTGCCCTGGAAGAGCACACAAAATTTGCCGCATAGCTAGCTGTCTAAATGGTATCATATCTCAAAAGATGGTGTTTACCGGACTATTAGTTTATCATAAAACAGACTATTCGTTTGCAATGAATATGCCCGGTACACATAAAAGCCAGGAACAAGGTTGTCTGAGATATTGTGATTGTTTACCGTGTATTTTTTGATCAGCCTGCCGCTTACATCAAAGATCTCCAGGGTATTGTAGCGCTCTTCTTCAGGAAATAAGAAGGTAATATTCCCATTACCATTTTGCGCTATTTTAATGGGGTACATTCCATTTGTATTTACGGCTGTTATACCCGTATTGTATGTTGATATAGTGTTCGTAATAGTTTCTGAAAAGCAGCTTGTGGTTGCTGTGTGCGATACTATATATACGCCACTGGCAGCATAAGTATGCGTAGGAGTTGTTGTAGTGTCTGTTCCACCATCACCGTACTTCCATACATATTTTGTATTGCTTGTGGGCAACGGTGAAAATGCGACCTGGCGCCCCGATGCAACATAAGTGAAATTAGCGTCAGGGTAATGTCCGTATTGCTGCCATTGTTTTATACTGTCCAGTGTTACTTTATCTGCAATATGCTGTATGGTACCAGCATCGCTGGCACTGAGGCCGGCGATATAGGTTGTTCCCGTGGTTTTTTTATGAAAAATGGAATTATAGAGTACACAAGCTTCAAGGTACGATCCGGTCACCAGCGGATGGGTACTGTCTGCCTGGTACAGCCATATGCCGGGGAAACTGTCACGCATCTCCTTCCAGGCTACCCCTACAGGCCCCACAATAGCTTTGTTATCTTGTGTCATTTGCAGGTAGCTTTCTCTCAGCCGCTCCTGCATGCCTCCGTAGGTACATACCACAGGGTAAACCGGGCAGTTGGGCGTATCTCCGTTCGCATGTCCCCATGTCATCAGGAACAGGGTTTGGGTACAGTTATCATTTACATGTATCATGCTATCCAGTTTGTGTGCATATGGATACACTTGCGTATCTACCTGCGATGGAGAAAACGCCGGTTCCTCACTTTGGTCCTGCAGTACCACTACGTCCCATTGCTGGGCAAATATTTTTGATATTGTAGGCGCGTAAGTACTATGCTGTGCAAATGTAAAACCACCCGGGTCCGATTCCTGGTATATCAGCGTGTCGCCAAGTGCGGCCGCAAGGGTTTGCAGTATAAGGGGCATGTTATTCACGTAGATATAACTGTCGCCGATGAACAGAACCTTTCTTGTGGTGGCTTGCGATGTTTGTGCGAGCAGAAAAGTGATAATGATTAACAGGTACTTCTTAAATTGAAAGTTCATGATGAGGTTTTTTTGAATTTTGTAAATGTTTATTGCACAGTGGTTAAGACAATGACCATTTATTTTAGGTTGGGCATTATAATTTACTGTTGCTATAAAGTAAGATGGAATTTGTTATTGGTTTCTTGGGCGACGCAGAAAAAAAAGATGACTTGACACTGACAAAACTGCCTAATCGTGCCCATCCTGAAATCTTTTAATCGTGTTCCAGACAAACCATCTTGCCTGTTGTTCCGGATGCCCTGCGGGATATTGGAAGCAAAAGGTAAAGACGGCAGTCTGGAGACTGCGAACCGCGTACGCCTTAATCAGAGATTAAGGCGAGCAGGGGGACAAGACTACATCAATTTACAGTCATAGAATTCATAGCCTTTCACCGGATCCTTGGTATATAGTC
>Ga0207067_10007_pt1 | contig 68397 bp, 56 predicted proteins | sample Alteio_BWMinCont_25_FD_153484 | JGI IMG/M metagenome (GOLD analysis project Ga0207067, IMG submission 153484) | Enriched cells from forest soil in Barre Woods Harvard Forest LTER site, Petersham, Massachusetts, United States -... | ecosystem: Environmental > Terrestrial > Soil > Temperate forest >...
AGAATCCTTCAATCTATGGCCCCACTGCGGAGATGATGGAAGAAATGATGGCTTCCAATAAGAATTGAGTTTGCATTTTTAGGTCAAATTTCTTAGATTGATTTTTAAGGCCGTTTCCATGAAAATTGGAAATGGCTTTTTTATGGTGTCATTCAGGCTCCTATTATTTTTTTGATCTGATTCAATTTCAGGAGTGTTTCTACAGGCTAAAACCCCAGAAACAGTTAAAAAAACCCCGATTTTGTTTGTTCGCATAAGCCCTTTTTTCACGCTCTCATAGGTTCACTTTGGTGAACCCATAAGCCTCTGTAGGTCTATCTTGGTGGACCTATAGAAACGTTCCAAAAAGTGAATAGTGTTCTTCCACGGAAAACAGGAAACAAGGGCGACATAGTTCCTTAGAGCGGGGCTTCAAGATCAAAAAAAGGTCCGTCAAATTAATATGATGGGAATCAGTTCAAGAAATCAGGCTCCGATCAACTTTTTGATTTCGTTTAATTTCAAAAGGGCTTCTACAGGGGTTAAGGTGTTGATATCAGTCTTCAAAATATCTTCTTTAATCTGCTCGAGGACAGGATCATTTAGCTGGAAGAAACTTAACTGGTTATTTTGACCTGGTCCATTTGCGGACTTGAATCCCTGTGCATGAAAATCCGGCTGTAAGTTTATACCTGGCTGAATCTGCACTTTTTTTCTTTGGCTTCTTGCTTCGAGGTCAATGAGTATTTCTTTTGCACGCTCCACTACTTTCCGAGGCATTCCGGCCATTTGTGCAACGTGAATACCGAAGCTGTGTTCGCTTCCGCCTGGTACTAATTTTCGCATGAACAGTACTTTGTTGCTCGTTTCTTTTACGGAGACGTTAAAGTTTTTAACCCGGCTAAAGCTTGCTGAAACATCATTTAATTCATGGTAGTGAGTGGCGAAGAGTGTTTTCGCTTTAGCCGCAGGATGTTCGTGCAAAAACTCAACTATTGCCCAGGCGATTGAAATACCATCGTAAGTACTTGTGCCACGGCCTATTTCGTCCAATAATATCAGGCTACGGTCGGAGACGTTATTAAGTATGCTGGCCGTTTCATTCATCTCTACCATGAATGTAGATTCGCCGGAGGAAATATTATCGGATGCACCAACCCTTGTAAATATTTTATCTACCAAACCTATGTTTGCATGTTTGGCAGGCACGAAACTTCCCATTTGGGCCATCAGGACAATGAGTGCAGTCTGCCGTAGTAAGGCTGATTTTCCTGACATATTAGGTCCTGTAATGATGATGATTTGCTGGGTATCGTTGTCTAAATAAACATCATTTGCCACATATTCTTCTCCCAGCGGTAATTGTTTTTCAATCACAGGATGTCTTCCATCTTTGATGTCAAGGATTTTCTCCCCATTTACATGGGGACGAACGTAATTGTTTTTCAAGGCTGTCGCTGAAAAGGAAAGCAGGCAGTCTATTCTTGCCAGCAGATTTGAGTTCAGTTGTACAGGAATAATGTAATCGGCTAAAGCAATGACGAGGTCTGTAAACAGGCGTGCTTCGAGGGCGAGTATTTTTTCTTCTGCCCCCAATATCTTTTCTTCATATTGTTTGAGTTCTTCTGTTATGTAGCGTTCTGCATTCGTCAAAGTTTGCTTACGCATCCAATCGGAAGGAACTTTGTCTTTGTGCGTATTGGTCACTTCGAGGTAGTATCCGAACACATTGTTGAAAGCAATTTTAAGGGAGGGTATTCCGGTGCGTTCTGATTCACGCAGCTGAATTTGCAAAAGAAAATCCTTTCCGGAATAAGCAATCTTGCGCAGCTCATCCAGGTCAGCATTCACGCCTTCTGCAATTACATTTCCTTTGTTTAGCAAAAAGGGCGGGTCTGGCTGCAGTTCCTTATCTATTTTATTTATTGCTGCGTCGCATAGGTTGATCTGCCGGCCTATGTTCTGCAGGGACAAATTTTCTGATTTGTCCAACAGTTCTTTTATAGGTTTTATGGCTGAGAGTGCACGTTTTAACTGAGCCACTTCTTTGGGTGAAATCCGTGCCGTAGCGACTTTGGAAATGATGCGTTCAAGGTCATGGATCAGCTTTAGCTGTGAAGTAATCAAATCCGCCTGCTCCTGATGTTTCAAAAAATAATCCACACATTCGAGGCGTTCATCAATCGGAGCCTTGTCTTTCAGGGGTAAAGCCAGCCATCGCTTGAGCATACGGGAGCCCATGGGTGAAACAGTCTGATCTATAACCGAAATAAGGGTACGTGCATTTTCGTTATAAGATCCGAATAACTCCAGATTACGAATGGTAAATTTATCCAGCCAGACGTATTTTTCTTCTTCAATGCGGGAGATGTTGGTAATATGCTGAACCTTGTCGTGGGCTGTTTCAGCCAGGTAATGCAAAACCACTCCAGCGGCAATAATGCCGCTTTCCATATTGTCAATACCGAAGCCTTTCAGGGATTTTGTATTGAAATGTTTCAGCAAGGATTCCTGCCCGAATTCATGTGTGAAAGCCCAGTCTTCCAGTCCAAAGGAATAGAGCTTCTCGCCGAAGGTGTCAAGAAAAAGTTTCTTGTATTTTTTTTGATAAAGTACTTCGCTGGGGCGAAAGCTTTGCAGAAGTTTATCGATGTATTCAAAGGTTCCCTGGGCTATCAGGAATTCTCCCGTGGAAACATCAAGGAAGGATACTCCGGCAGTATTTCCGGAAGGGTTTGGAAAAAGGCCGAAGGCAATACTTGCCAGAAAGTTATTGGATTTATGATCGAGTACTTTGTCATTGTACGAAACTCCGGGAGTGACTAATTCGGTAACACCTCGTTTTACAATGGTCTTGGTTAGTTTTGGGTCTTCGAGCTGATCGCAGATTGCAACACGCTGACCTGCACGTACCAGTTTTGGAAGGTATGTATCGAGCGAATGGTAGGGAAATCCGGCTAATTCGATGAAGGTGGCTGCTCCATTGGCTCTTCTGGTTAATACAATGCCCAAAATGCCGGATGCTTTTATTGCATCTGCACCAAAAGTTTCGTAAAAATCTCCTACGCGGAAAAGCAGGAGCGCATCCGGATATTTTGTTTTAATCGTATGGTATTGCTTCATCAGTGGTGTTTCTACCGGTGAAGTAGTGCTTTTTGTCATACTTTAAATGTACAAAGATTTTGAGGATATTTGCGGGATGCGTAAACTGTTGAATGAGGAGTTAGGAAGAAAGACGGTAGATGAGTTTAAACGCTCGGCCAAGACGCCATTGATTGTGGTGCTTGATAATGTACGCAGCCTGCACAATGTGGGATCAGTTTTCCGGACAGCTGACGCATTTCTGGTGGAAGCACTTTATTTATGTGGGATTACGGGGACACCTCCGAATAAGGAGATTCAGAAAACAGCTTTGGGGTCCGTGGAGAGTATTGACTGGAAGTATTTTAAAACGACAGCTGAGGCTGTGGTTTTGTTAAAGCAAAATGGTTATAAGGTTTATTCCATTGAGCAGGCTGAACACGCTATTGCTTTGAATGAATTTATGCCTGGCAAGGGTGAGAAATTAGCAGTGATATTTGGACATGAGGTGAAAGGCGTGGAGCAGGAGGTCATAAACCTGTGCGACGGGGTAATAGAAATACCTCAAGCCGGAATGAAACATTCATTGAATGTAGCGGTTAGTGCAGGGGTGGTGATTTGGGAGCTTTTTAGGAAATTTCATTTGCTCCCTGTGTGAATCATGTAAATCTATTGCCGGTGTTTGCAATATTTTTTTATGAACTCCAACCCACCTTTGTTCATGAAAAAAGTCGTATTTATCGTTTTAATCGGATGGGCAGGTTCTTCAGTGGCCCTTTCTGAAAACAGGGAGCCTGACCGGGTTATCCCTATAACTGCTCTGGAAAAAGCTAAGGTACGCAATTGGCAATGTGATTATTGCCATAAAATTAAGCGCCGAAAGTATAAACCCTGGAATTTTGTTTGCCCTGAGTCCGAGTTCCATTACTGGAGGGCTATGTAATAATGTCAAGGTTTATTGCAAAAGCTATTTCACCACAAACTTCTTCTGAACATTCATTCCATCGATACTTAAAACCTGCAGAAAATAGATCCCAGGACCAAATTCAGACACATTCTTTGAAAAGCTGTTGGTTCCTGATCTTAGCTGAATGGCTTCAGTTGAAATCATTCTTCCAAGCATGTCAAAGATGGATAGTTTGGCTGAAGCGGGTGTAGTACCGGAGATACTATAGTTGACTGTTGACGATGTGGGATTGGGATAGATGGAAAGGTCTTGTGGGGTAGATTGGATTTCGGAAACGCCTGTATAACCTGCCGATGAAACAAAAATCCACGCTGCCCCATTATTACTATTGTCACCGACTCCGCCAATAATGGCAGTATTGCCGTCGGCAGAAATTGATACAGAATAGCCTTGATTGGCATCCACAGTAGCTCCAGTACCTGCTAATTTATTTCCCTGCTGTGTCCATACTCCAGCGGTTCGGGTAAAAATCCATACCGCTCCATTATTGCTATTATCCACAAATCCGCCAACAATGGCAGTATTCCCATCAGCACAAAGTGAAACTGAAATGCCTTGCTGGGCTCCAAAAGTCCCATATATAGCTCCTGTACCCACTAATTTTTCCCCCTGCTGTGTCCAGACCCCGGTGCTTCGGAAATAAACCCATGCTGCTCCAGCTCCGTTATTATCTATAGATCCCCCAACAATTGCAGTATTCCCATCAGCAGAAATAGAAACAGAACCGCCTTGATATGCATTCCCCGCACCTCCTGTACCTACTAATTTATCCCCCTGTTGGGTCCAAACTCCGGCGCTGCGAGTGTAAATCCATACTGCTCCGGTATCCTGATTATCCGTATAACCACCTACAATGGCAGTATTCCCATCAGCAGAAATTGCAACTGACCAGCCTTGATATGCATTACCTATGGCTCCTGTACCCACTAATTTATTCCCCTGCTGTGTCCAGATTCCGGCGCTGCGGGTATAAATCCATGCTGCTCCGGCTTTGCTATTATCAACACATCCGCCAACAATGGCAGTATTGCCATCAGCGGATATTGAAACTGAATAGCCTTGATCTGAATCCCCTATAGCTCCTGTGCCCACTAATTTATTTCCTTGTTGTGTCCAGACTCCATTGCTTCGTACATAAACCCACGCTGCTCCAGCATTACTATTATCTCCATATCCTCCCACAATGGCTGTATTTCCATCAGCAGAGAGTGAAACTGATATGCCCTGCTGGGCGCCATTTGACCCATTTATAGCTCCAGTACCCACTAATTTATTTCCCTGCTGTGTCCATACTCCAGTGCTTCGGGTATAAATCCATGCTGCTCCATCACCACTGTCATCATCATATCCGCCAACAATTGCAGTATTGCCGTCAGCAGAAATAGAAACGGAAATTCCCTGGATTGCCGCTCCTTCAGCACCGGTACCCACCAATTTACTTCCTTGTTGTAAGGCTGGAAAGTGCGTTTGAGTAACTGTAAAATTTCCGCTGCTTGTTGCTGTACCATTCCCTGTTGTAACCGATATAGCTCCGGTAAAAGAACCAGGCATCACAAGTCCCACTAATGTATCTCCTTTATTGGATGCCATTACAGCTGAATCAGATACAATTATAGCATTGACACTACCTACAGTGAAACCGGTTGGACTCCCCAGATTGGTGCCTACAATTGTTATCAATGTTCCTGTTGAACCGCTATCAGGGAAGAATGCACTAATTGAAGGCGACTGTGCATTCAATGTATTCACAAAAAAGATTAAGGAAGCAACAAACGAGGTAATAAATGAATGCCGTTTAATCGTAAGCAGTTTTTCTTTTATCATATCCTACGGCTGATTTTAAGAAAAAAGATAAAATAAAGATAATCTTTAAAAGCGATGGTTATACGGAGGCAATAATTTGATCGTATGTTACGTTTGGTTGTACCCATTCACCAAAAAAAGAATCCCCATGAATATAAATTCTCAGAAAGCATTTTTCCTTGCGATCCTTATCAGCACTATTTTCAAACCTTTAATCTGTAAGGCTCAGTTGCAGGTTATTGCAAATGGAAATGTCGGTATAGGCACAACCAGTCCGGGAACAGCATTAGACGTCCAGATTGGCACAAGTCCAAGCATTCGCGCACAGGGCAGTTCTAATCCATATCTTCAGGTAGTATCAACGAATGGGGCTTTGATTACAAAATGCCAGAGTGTTGCGACTGTTGGCGGGTATGTGGGTACACAAAGTAACCATAACCTATTCCTGTGTACGGACAATGAACCAAGTATTACAATACTAGCTAATGGCGGAAATCCAGGAACTGTGGGGATTGCAAATACTGCCCCTAATACTTCCTATGCTTTGGATGTGGCTGGGGATATCAATTCTTCCACCCATCTTAGGGCGTCCGGAGTAATTCTTACCTCTGATCGGAAATTTAAAACGAATATAGTTCCTATTCCAAATGCCATGGCTATTATTAAGCAATTGAAACCCAGCTCCTATTATTGGGATTCAATAAATGCATATGGTATGCATTTTGAAAATCAAAAACAATATGGCTTAATCTCTCAGGATGTGGAGAAAGTGTTGCCTGAATTAATCTATAATTCAATCAAATTAGCTACACATGATTCTGCTGGCAATGTGTTAACACAAGCGGTATCATACAAAGGATTAAATTATAATGCTTTCATACCTATCCTCATTAAAGGACTTCAGGAGCAACAAGTAATTATTGAGAGATTGGATTCCATCAACAAGGCATTGCAGTCTCAAGTAACTACCTGCTGCAACAGCCAACAAGGACAGGGAACAACTAGTGTCACAGGTGATAATTTAAACAACACAAATGCAACAGCTGGAAATTCTTCTGCTATTCTTTATCAAAACATCCCAAATCCTTTTAGTCAACAAACAAGCATAGGATATTCAATTCCAACATCGGCTCAAAGTGCCAGCATTATAATATTTGACCTGCAGGGTAAGTTAATAAAAACAGTATCTGTCTTTAATTTTGGCACTGGCTCAATACGAATTAACGGTAGTGAGTTAGCTCCTGGTATGTATGTCTATTCTTTATTGGTTGATGGAAAAATAATTGACAGCAAAAGAATGATTTTAACTCAATAGTTGCAATTGCAAATGAAACAGAAGTATAATTTCTGCAATTTGAGACGTACAGTGATTTTTTATTTATTGATTAATGCCAGCTCATTCGGGCAAACGATCTGCTATCCTCCAAATGATCCGAATTGGCAGCTCAATTCTGCTTTAAGTGATGAATTTAATTCTACGTTGGACGCAACCAACGGAGGCGTATTCTATTCGACAAATTCCGGATCAAGTTGGACTGCTGCCGCCGGGTTAAGTTACCAAACACCCGGTTTTACTTTACCAAGTACAAATACAAGTGTCAATTGCCTTGCAGTTAATGGTGCCGGTGGGTTATTTGCAGGAGTGCAGAGTTTCGGATATGCGAATGCTGAAATGGGAGGAGTATTTTACTCGACAAACTCAGGAACAGCCTGGAACTTTACAGGTACCAACATGACAGATTTAGCCGGATTGGCCATGACTTCTTATACAGTTGCCACAAACCCTCCCGCTACTTATATTTTTTCAGGATATAATACCGGGGTATATGTTTCGACTAATGCAGGATCGAGTTGGTCATCTGGTTTATTACCCAGAGTAGCCGGAAATGCTTTGACCAGTTATTATATGAGTCCTTACAATTACCTTTTTGCAGGAAATAAATATGGTGTGTATTTATCTACCGATAATGGGGTTAGTTTCTCATCCCCCCGGGATACCTTAACACTATTTTATAATCATAATGTCACTTGTTTAGCAAATACAGCTCAACGCGGGGTAAACTATCTTTTTGCCGGCTTAAATTATAATGCTTATGCCGGGGGAAATAATGGAGTAGCTTTTACCTCTGATAATGGCACGACCTGGGCAACCATTAATAGGGATACTTCCGGGCACCCTCCTCTCACTTCTAATGTATATTGTCTGGCTGCCAATGGATCTAAGGTTTTTGCAGGCTGTGAAAGCGGAGTGTATATTGCAACTTTAAGTGGTTCAACCCCTTATTGGAATTCTGCCGGATTAGCTAATTCCATTGTTTATTCCCTTTATTATGACGGAACGAACCTATTTGCAGGAACTACCAAAGGCTTTTTTTGGTCAACCAATAACGGTTCAAGCTGGAAGGAAATGGATGCTGGCTTAAATAATGCTGTTGTTCAATCGATCACAGTCAGTGGCAATAATTTATTTATAGGTACTGCTGACAATGGTGTTTTTTTATCAACCAATTCTGGTGGAAGCTGGACAGCATTAAACAGTAATTTACCAACCAATACTATTTATTCTATCTATTATTGCTCAATTAACGCTATTCCTTACTTATTTGCCAGTACCGGTGGCGGGGGAGCCGGAGTCTATTATTGTACCTATAGTGGCAGTACCTGGAGTCCCTGGTCAAGCACCGGGGCCATAGGTACACCGGCATATGCAGACATGAGCCCAAAAAGAAATATTAGTTGCCTTGCTACTAATGGGAGTACTGTATTTGCAGGGACAAGAGGAGGATTATTTCTGTCCTCCGATCTCGGATTAACATGGGTGCCAATCAATGATGGATTGACAAATAGTTTTATTACATCCTTAGCGATAGGAAGTGGCAGTAATTTGTATGCAGGAACATATGGAGGAGTATTTTATTCGAATAATAACGGATCCAGTTGGTCCGCTGCAAATTCAGGATTGACAAATACAAGTGTTAATTGTCTGGCAATAAATGGAAGTAATTTGTTCGCAGGAACGAATGAAGGGGTATTTTATTCAACCAATAATGGAACCAATTGGACAGCGGTAAATTCAGGTCTGATAAGCATAAATAATGGAAACAGAGTCCGGTCGATTGTGATTGATAGCGGTAATGTATTTGCCGGTACTGACGCAGGAGTCTTTTTCTCCAGCAATAATGGGGCTAGCTGGGCTGCACTAAATACAGGATTAATCTATTTAAGTCCAAGTGACGGACACACGTATAGTTCAAGTGTAAATTGTCTTGTCGCTAATGGTACAGATTTATATGCAGGGACTAATGGTGGTGGCATATTCCATTCAACAAATAGCGGGGGAGCCTGGAGTAGCTGGACACAAGTGAATGGATCAGGAAGTCTGACCTCTTTGAATGTTTTTGCATTAGCCTTGTATGGCAATACTTTGTATGCAGGAACTTCACCAAAATGGCATGCCTACGATTTTTGTTCAGGCAGCTTTTATGAAGAAAAAACCAATCTGTTTGCAAGTGATAATGCCTCTGCATCCTCAGGTAATTTACAATTGCAGGTTCCGGACAGCAACACGCATTTCTGTTCAAATTCATATCCCTATGACAGGGGGGGTATATATACAGGGGGAATACAATCTCATGGAAATAATTTTACCTACGGCTATTATGAGATACGTGCTACTTTACCAGGAACTGTTATTGGATCCAATGGTTATAGTTATAATTTTTGGCCCGCATTTTGGTTTTATTACGATAATGGGGAGACCCTCTGGAGCAATGTTCATCATGAGTGCGACCCTATTGATGCAGCAATCTACGGAAATTCTGCAGGTGGTTCTCCTGCCAATGCGACTCAAATTGCAGGAGAGTTTAATTCAACTGTTGCATCAGCATCGCACGTTTGGACATACACCAACTCCTCCGGTTTTTTGTGCAGTGGTCCTCACAATTATGGCATTGAGTATAACCCCAATTATATCATTTTTTATTTTGATGGTATTCCAATTTATCAGCAATTTGGAAATAGTCCCACACCCATTCCACAGGAAAGCAACATGATGACTTTACTAATTAACTTATCCGTAGAAGGTGAATCGTTTTATTCAGGACAATCCTTTTCACCGGCTCCAGCCATGCTGGTAGATTATTTCCATTACTATACATTATCTGAAAATTGTTCATCATCCGAAACAGTTTCGAATCAATCTCAATATTCCAGTTATGTTCCTGCAGTTTATTCTGAAATAACTTTTTCACCAACTGTTTCAAATCCGATTGCTATAAGCAATTCAGGCAATACACTATTCAGAGCTGTAGGTTCAGGCAATACGGGTATAGGTATTACTGTCCCTGGTGCCGGAAATTCAGCAGTTTTTACAGTTCCCTTAGGAACAACCTTGAGTTTGATACCAACCGGGTGCAATTAAAACTAAAAAAAGAAAGACTCCCTTTTCGGGGAGCCTTTCTCAAAAAACCTCAATAAGTTAGCTAGTTAACCAATCCTTTAAAATCCGCGTTATCCTTTAGTTTCAGGAATTCTGCGTCTGTTTTGGCTTTGTCTTTGTAGGTGGCGTCTTTGCCGATTGCTGTTTTCAGGTTATTGATGGCCATGTCAGTTTTTCCTGTGCGGGCTCCGATAATGGCTTTGAGGTAGTAACCGATTGCTGAGTCTTTGTCGTCTGATCCATCAATTACTGCTGCTGCTGCATCGGGGCTTCCGTTGAGAACTTTGGCCAGAGCCATGTTGAATGTTCCGAAACTTCCGAAATTGGATACGGAGCTGGCGTAGTTCCCATTCATGATGTCTACTATGCCCATGTTATAGTTAACTTCAGCTCCTGCACCTGCTGCGGCTTTGTAAAGTTCCATTGCTTTTTTGCGGTCACCTTTCCAGCGTGCTATGATGCCCTGATTGTTTTTTACAATGGGGCTTTTCCCATCTGCCGCCGCTGCTTTGTTGAACTGAGATTCGGCGTCTGCCATTTTATTTTGCATGAGGAAAATGCAGCCGGCGTTATTTATTGCTCTGAAGTCGGTCGGATAAAGGCGTTCCCCTGCTTTGTAAATGGCAAGGCGTGCGCTCATGTCTTTTGTCAGGTTGGCTCCTGCGTAAAGTAATTCTTCTACTGAAAGACTGTCTGGCATTGTGGTGGTTAATTTCAAAATTTCGTCATCGCTTCTGCTTTTCATATCTCCCGTTAAGGTGATCATGGACCTTCTCAGTTTTGGTAGAATGTCTTCTACCTCCTGAAATGATTTGGAAACGTTACGGATTTCTTTTTCGCGTTGATCAAGGTCCGAATACATGGTTAACACACGGAGGATCAGGTCTTTATCCTTAATACTGGATGCTTCCATCATTGATTTAAAACCATCCCAGTCTTCTCCTTTTCCTACTTTGGTATAGAATTCTTCTTTTTCGCCTGCTTCAAATTTGCATTTCTTTTCTTTGAATAAGCCCATCAATGCTTTGGAAGCGGTGTTTGCCCGGTCGTTCGCCAGATTTGTATTCTTGGCCAATTCTCCGTCTGGTGAAGCATAAGCGCTGATGCTTGCATTCTTCAGGTCGTATCCTTTTGCAACGGCCTTCTCTACAAATTCCTTGAATGGTTTCATGTCTTTACTGTCCATTTCTCCAGGACGTACTACATCAGAACTAATGGTATAATAAATGACAGAATTGGCTGATATTGGAACTGTCTTGACAAAGGCATCTTTGCCCATGATGGATTTCTCATCGCTTTTCACAAGGTAGGGCGTAACGATTGTTCCGTCTGCAATTTTTACTGCCGGAAAATCTTTTGTCTTTTTCTTAACGGCTCCGCTTATTTTCAACTCAACTGTTGCGCTTTCCATTCCTTTTACAAATGCTGTACGATCCGAATAGGAGAAACTTCCTCCAGCTTCCTGTGCTACTTTGGTTCCTGTGCCTTCTGCTTTCTCACCAATAACTGTAACTGACTTCAGGGCTTTTTCACCTCCTGCATACTTAATAGTTGGGGTAATGGTGACGGTTGCTTTCTTGTCAAAATATTTTGCGGGATACTTGCCGGCTATTGTAACAGCTACCGTATCTCCATTCATTTCTATAGGATTCGGGGTAACGGTATAAGTAACAGTTTTGGCATTTTTTACCATTTTGCCTAATCCATCACAGGCTGTAAACCCAATGGCTGCAAAAGCTGCAAGTCCCAGAATTTGTAAATTCTTATTTTTCATCAGAAAGTAATTTTATTGTTTGGTTTTGGTTTGTCCTTTGGACGGTGCAAAAGTAGCATTTTTTTTAAATTAGCTAATAATTGTGGCTGCTAATTGATCCCTGCAGTTTTTGGCCAGTTGTTCAATGTTTTTGCCAATAACGGGGTGAATGTGTTCCGGAGCCAGTTCCAACATTGGCTTTAGGGCAAAATTTCGTTCATGCAGACGGGGGTGGGGTATCGTCAACAGGTCAATTGCAAGGCTAATATTATCATAAAAAAGAATGTCAATATCAATCAGGCGGGGAGCAAATTGTTCATCCTCGAGGCGTTTACGTCCCATCAGGCGTTCAATGGATTGCAATTCATGCATAAGCAATTCGGGCTCAAGCAAGGTGTCAATTAACACTGCCTGATTAAAAAAGGATTGCTGATTGGGGTTGCCCCAAGGGGCTGTATCATAAACAGAAGATTGTTTAACAACCTTTCCGGCATAATTTTCAATATGAATTAAAGCGTCTATCAGATTCTGGCGACGATTATCAATGTTTGATCCAATTAGTAAATATGCCTTTTTCATAGGGCGTTAAATAACAAAAAAAAGTCTTTAAGGGCAAACTTTTTTATGAGTAGTTTTACCCAATATTAAAAACAATTACCCATGAAACAATTTTTTAAATACGTTTTGGCAACCATGACGGGTTTGCTTTTTGCCTTCATTCTGTCGGTGATCCTTCTCATTGTAATTTGCATGGGTATAGTTGGGGCTTCCTCCAAAGAAAAAACCTTTAAGGTAAAGGCTAATTCTTTGCTTCACCTGAAATTTACTTCTCCAATACCTGAGCGTACTCCAACTAATCCGTTTAAGGATTTTAATTTTTCTTCTTTTTCCGGCAATAAGGAGGTTGGATTAAATGATATTCTGGAAAATATAAAGAAAGCAGAAACGGATGCAGACATTAAAGGTATTTATATGGACATGAGCAGTGTTCCGGCAGGTGTTGCAACCATAGAGGAAATCAGGAATGCCCTGATTGCATTTAAGAGTTCAGGGAAATTTATCCTTTCTTATAGTGAGGGGTATACGCAGGGGGCTTATTATTTATCAAGTGTGGCCGACAAAATCTATCTGAACCCTCAGGGCAATATGGATTGGAAGGGATTAAGCGCTCAGATTATGTTCTTTAAAGGGGCTTTAGAGAAGCTGGAAATTACTGCTCAGATTTTCCGTCACGGGAAATTTAAAAGTGCTATTGAGCCTTTTGATCTGGATAAGATGAGTAAGGCAAACCGCCTGCAAACAATGAGTTATGTGGGGGCTATCTGGAATCATATTTTAGAGGGCATTTCCAAATCAAGGGGTATAACAGTGGAGGAATTGAACAGGATGGCTGATGAATTGGCTCTGAGAACTCCGGAAGATGCGGTGCAATTTAAACTTGTGGATGGACTGAAATACAAAGATGAAATCATTGCTGAACTGAAGAGTAAGCTCGGTTTGGCTGAAAAGGATAAACTTAATACAGTGGAGATGGATGAATACGTGCGTACTCCGAACAAAGAAAAGAAGAAGGGCAAAGATAAAATCGCCATCATTTATGCGGTGGGAACAATTCAAGGCGGAGAAGGAGATGAGGAGACCATTGGTTCTGAACGTATTTCCAAAGCGTTAAGGGAGGCTCGTCTGGACAGCACAGTTAAAGCAATTGTATTCAGAGTGAATTCTCCCGGGGGCAGTGCCCTTGCATCTGATGTGATCTGGCGTGAAGCCATGCTGGCTGAGAAGGTGAAACCTTTCATTGTTTCTATGGGTGATGTTGCTGCCTCCGGAGGGTATTATATTTCCTGTGCGGCAGATGTTATCGTGGCGCAGCCCAATACGATTACAGGATCCATTGGTGTGTTCGGGTTACTGCCTAATGCCCAGAAATTTTTTAACAATAAACTGGGAATTACAATTGATACTGCCAATACAAATAAGCATTCCGATATGGGAAATATATTCCGCCCTGTAAGTCCGGTGGAGGGCAAATTTGTTCAGCAAAGTGTCGAACATATTTATGATATTTTTATCGGTAAGGTTGCGGATGGCCGTAAAAAGTCAAAGGCAGACATCGACAGTATTGGCCAGGGGAGAGTATGGAGCGGGGTAGATGCTAAAAAGATTGGCCTGGTGGATGAACTGGGTGGAATAAAAGAAGCTGTAAAAATTGCTGCTGCCAGGGCTAAACTGGATAAATATAAAATTGTTGAACTGCCTAAGCAAAAGGATTTTCTGGAATCTTTGATGAAAGAGATATCTGAGGATGCTGAAACCAAGGTGTTGAAAAGGGAATTAGGAATCAACTTTGAATACTATAAGCATTTCAAAGAGATGACAAGCATGGAGGGGGTTCAGGCGAGGATGGGGTATGATGTGGTCCTTTATTGAGCATGAAAATTGGGCTGTTTTTTGGTTCGTTTAACCCTGTGCATATAGGCCATATGGCGATTGCCAATTACCTGGTTGAATTTACTGATTTAAAGCAAGTTTGGTTTGTGGTGTCTCCGCATAATCCTTTGAAGGAAAAAAAATCCCTGCTTGCTGATTATCACCGCCTGCGATTGGTGCAAGAAGCGATTGGAGATGACGGGCGATTTAAGGCCAGTGATATAGAGTTTAATATGCCGCAACCTTCTTATACAATCAATACGCTGACTTATCTAAAGGAAAAATACCCGGGCAAAGAGTTTGGGCTGATTATTGGCTCCGATAATCTTTTGACTTTTCACAAGTGGAAGAATCACGAGGAGATTCTAAAACAGGTGGACTTGTATGTTTATCCCCGGATAATTGCTGCTGAGGGTGGCAATAAGGAACAGGATCGAGGCGGCACTCTAAAATCCGGCGGGAATGAAGCCGGGAAATCTGAAGTTCCAAAGAAACTTATTCCTGCAATTCTGCCGGGGACCGCAAAGATTAATTTTGCAGATGCTCCTGTCATGGAGATATCCTCCACGTTTATCCGTGATGCTATTTTTGCCAAAAAGGATGTGAGGCATTTTCTGCCAGAAGCGGTGTTCTGTTATATTAAGGAGATGCATTTTTATGAAAAGCCAGTGAAAAGGGGCTAACCCATCATTTGTATTAAAAAAACAGCAAATTCACCCAACCTTACTGTTTCCAGTTTCGTGTATATTTAGTGTAGGAAGGATTCAGTTTACCTTGCTCTTAGATGATTATAGAGTCGGATCTCATAACAGCCTGCATTAAGCGTGAGCGCAAGGCAGAATTTGAAATGTATCGTTTGACATATGGGTACCTTATGGGAATTTGTTACCGATATGTCAACTCCCGTGAGGAAGCACAGGAACTGCTTAATATTGGATTTTTGAAAATCCTTGGTAATCTTGAAAAATACCGTCTTGAAGTTCCATTCAAATCCTGGATCAGGAAGGTAATGATTAATTGCATTATTGATGAATACCGAAAGGAAAAGAGAAACAGTGAGCATATTGAGTATGTGGAAGAGTATTATGAGTCGGGAAGTTTTTCGGACGTAAATAATGCTTTGCAAAAAATGAATGTGGAGCAAATTCATGCGCTTATAGTTAAACTTCCACCAGTAAGTCAAAAGGTTTTTAATCTTTTTGCCATTGACGGGTATTCTCATAAAGAAATTGCAGGTATGCTGAATATTGCTGAAGGGACTTCTAAGTGGCATTTGAATTTTGCCAGAAATAAACTGAAAGAAATGATCAGTCATATCGTTTCTCCAATACGTGTTGTGGCATGAGTGAGGAAGAAAGGTTTGATGAAATAATCCGCTCCCGGTTTTCCGGGGAAGAGTTTTCGTTTAGTGAAGAGAACTGGGAGAAAGCAGAACGGAATCTGGATTCAGTAAGAAGGCGAAAAAAAATCGCCTCATTTAGTCTTGTATTCATAGGTGGACTTATTGTGGGGATTATACTGATGATACCCTTTATAAAACCTGTAAAACCAATTGATGGTGGAAGTATTACTCAGATTACCGGGTCTGGTAAAGAAGTTGTTCCTGTTCCGAATAATGAATCTGTCGCCTCGGTTGAGAATGATGAAACGAAGGTTGTAGATCCTGCTTCTGTCAGAAATAGGGAGGATGTGGGTGTGTCTGCAGGTATTCGAAATGACAGTAAGCAGGAAGATAAGCAGGAAAAACTGACACAAAAGGAGCATGCTTCTGTTTCAAACCAATTGAAAAAAGGCACAACTCCAGCTTTAACTTTGGTCAAGGGAAAAGACGAAAAGAACGGCTTATCTGATTCCTCTGAATTAAGCCATCACGACCCCTCTGTTTTAATTTCAATGGATCTTAGAGAGAAAATTTCAAATGAAATTGTGAATGAAACTGTGAATGAAACTGCCAATGAAACTGTGAATGAAACTGCCAATGAAACTGTTAAAGAAAGGAAAATAATCAATCTTCAACGCACCATAGATTCCTTGTCTGAATTAATTGCTTCCCGGAATGCTTTAGACAGTCTCAGATCCAGGAAGGATTCTTCAGAATCCAAATTGTCTGTCAGCGCTGCAGTTTCCAAAAACCCTGCAGGTGTTTCGGCTAAAGATACTTTATCTGCTTCCAAATCAGTGTTAAGGGCCAATCATTTGTTCCTTGAGGCTGGGACTTTCTATAATTCCGGGTGGCATTATGGAGCTATACGTGAAGCTCAGGGCTTTAATCCTGTTATTGGTATAGGTTTAACACATTTGTTCGATCAAAAGTGGTCCCTTTCTGCAAGTGTGCATTACAAGAGCATTGGGTATTTGACGGTTAGTTCGAAAACCTATTTCTCTTCAACCCCTGATTTTGGGTCGGATATCGTGGAGTTGATTATTGATACTAAAATACTACACTATGCAGTTGTTCCGGTTTTTGTAAACTATCATTTTAATGCTGATAACTGGATTGGGATTGGTGGGTCTTTATCCTACCTTCTAACCGCTACTGGCGAGATTTCCACTAACACAAGTGTTGATTTCAAAAATCCGGTTCAAACTGAGAAAACTGCAATTGGCTATACTCAGGGATTTAATCTCTGGGATGCCTCCCTTGCTATTTCATACAAAAGGAGGATTGTTAAAAGATTACTCATTTCTGCTGAGGCGCATTATGGTTTAATGGATATCAAGGACAATGTTTTCTTTTCGCAACAGAACTTTGAAAGAAGTTCCGGAATCGAATTGTTGATTTCGTATGATTTATTTAAACCCTGATGCTGATGATTTATTTAAACCCTGATTTCGTTGAAATAGTTTTATACCTATGAAAATTATCCGGATAATTATTCTTTTTGTGACTGGAGGTATGGTAGTTGTTTCCTGTAAAAGACAATCCCCTCCATCTCCTGCTCCGTTTGTTCCTGAATTTACATTCAGCGGAGTCGTTAATGGAAGTCAGTCGAATCTGCAGGCCGGTGTTAATAATTATTATATGTTCACAAACTGTTCTTTAAATCCAAACGGAGTATATGCTTTTCAGGGAGAGTTCAGGGATAAGACCTGTTCAGCCGGCAATTGCCCGAATACTTTAAAAATTACGATTCAGGATTATCGTGCATATTCTCCTCTTCCCACGACAACTGACAGTTCGCTTGTTACAGGTTATTATTCTATTGCTACTGTCAGCGGGGCGTCTTCCAGATATACTGTTCAGTTTTTTGACAGTTTATACAATGGGACTGCACAGTCTTATCTTTGGAATTTCGGTGATGGTTCTTCCTCTTCTCTTGACAGACCAACACATTTATATGCTCATCCTGGTATCTATAGTGTGAGTCTTTTTGTTCAATCAACCGGTTCCGGATCTTCTTCACTTTCCAATTATACTGCAATTGGGCAATCAGGTAATCCTATTCTGGTTGCATTTGGAGGAACTGCCTCCGGAAATGTTGTGAATTTTGCGAGCAGTGTTGGGGGAGGAGTTCCGCCCTATACCTATAACTGGAATTTTGGAGATGGTGCTTCTGCAATTACTACCGGAGGTACATCTATCCATACCTATTCCGGACCGGGAGTTTACCCTGGACAACTTTCTATTACGGACGCCAGCAATACCAAAGTGGTGAGTTATGCCAATATTGCAACTAACCCTGCATCGGGTTGTTACCTGAATTTTTATCCCAAAGTCACAACGCCGGTACCTAACAGTTCTAATCTTGCCAATGTCACGCTGGAATGGTGCGATGGAAGTGGTGTCTGGTGGACATCAACAAATAACAACCAACCAGTTACAAGTATGTTCCAGGTGCTTTCTGTTGATAATTATCAGAATAATGTCAGTGGGCAGCCTACAAAAAAACTTCATGCAAGGATATCCTGTACACTGTATAATGGAACTAACAGTATACTTTTATCCGGTGATGCCGTTTTTTCTGTAGCCCATTTATAAATTTATCTTCCGAACCCAACCTTTACCTGTTTTCCTTCGTGTTTACTATCAGATGGGTTTCATTTACGGACCTGGCTAAAAGTAATGGTAAAACGTCTACCTGATTTGAAAGTAAGAAAGTTCAGGGCCAGCTGGCAGGACTCCCTTCCGGCAATTATTGCCTTTTTATTAATTGCTGCCCTTGGCCTGCTTTCTGCGCTGAAAGGTTTTTCCCAACAAACTACTTTCCAAAAAATCATTGGAACCTATGCCTACGATGCACATAAGGTAGTAAAGGGTAACGGGTATGTTTTCGGGGGCATATCCAGTAAACTTTGGCCACCTAATCAGAGGAACAGCTATGTGGTGAGAACAGATGTGAACTGCGATACATTATGGACCTCCTGCTGGGGTGGAACTATTGGCAGTTGTGATCAGCAGTATATAAATGATTTGTCCCCCCTTAGTGATGGAGGAGTGCTTGCAAACGGTGGGAAGGGTGTGTGTGGGGATACAACAAAAGGAGGTACAATTGCCCGGCTTGATGCAAACGGAAATGTGAAATGGGCCAAATCCTTTTCGCGGAATTGTGATCCATATCCCTGTTTACAAAGCTCGGATGGGAATTTTATTTCAGGAGGGTATATATCAGCTGCAGGGACAGGTTTTAATGGCCCCAAAGATGCCTACATGTCAAAAATTGATTCAGCAACCGGAGATACAATATGGTCCAGATCATACGGGGGAGCAGGTAATACGAATTGGTTTTACCATATTCTTCAAACTTCCGATGGAGGATACCTGGCTGCCGGAGAAACGAACAGTTTTGGACAGGGAGGATTGGATATCTACCTGGTTAAAACAGATGCCAACGGAAATCTAATGTGGTCAAAGACCTATGGAACTGCTGCCTTCAGCGAATCAGCTTTTGGACATTGCCTTCAGGCAACTTCTGATGGAGGATATATTCTGGCTGGGTCATCCGGCGCGACACAGGGAATATTTCTAATGAAAGTGGATGCAGGCGGAAACATGAGTTGGGCAAAATATTATGACGGGTCGTATGCACATGCGGTAAGACAAACGCCTGATGGAGGTTATATATTGACTGGTGAAGGGAAAGGGTACGCGGTTCTTATAAAAACAGATGGAAGCGGAAACGTGCACTGGAGTAAATCTTATGGTGCCGGACAAGAGCAGGGGCTCATTCTGGAACTGGCAAGTGATGGGGGATATATTGCCGGTGGTACAACTAAAAGCTGGGGTCAGGGGTTATACATCGTAAAAACCGATTCTGTTGGTCATTCCGGTTGCAATGAAACAAGCCCTGTAATTACCAGTAGTGTTGCTCCTTTTATTGCGGCTACTGCTGCAACACAGGTAACAAAGGGGCCTAATACTGTCAGCTATCCTTTTCTCTTTGGAAGAGGAGCTACTATAACTAATTTATGTTCGACGGTTGGAGTGCCAGAATTTCCGGCTAACACAAATGCGGGACCAGTTATTGTTTATCCAAATCCAGGTGCGGGTATGTTTAACCTTAAGGGGGGGCTGAGTTTTCAGTATACTGTTTACACTATTTTAGGCGAACTGGTCTGGTCTTCGAAAGTAGCTACTGATCTTTACCAATTGGATTTAAGAGGGTATGCAAATGGGATTTATTTGCTTCGCGGAACGGATGGGCATAACGTGGTGGAACAGAAATTAATAATTGAGAAATAGTATTTTTTACTTTTTTTTGGCACTCTGAAGATGACACTATGAAAAAAGGGTACTTCGAATTGAATAAGCTCCAGAAGTGTTGGAAAAATGCTCTTTTTCTGTTGTGTTTTGTAACTTATTTTAATTTATGTTTTTCACAATGCATTACGGAAGTCTGGGGTGGAGCAAGGCATTGCATTGCACTTAGATCAGATAGTACTGTCTGGACCTGGGGGGCCCCGGGAGCACTCGGTGATGGAACAAATCTTGAAAGGGATGTTCCGGTTGAAGTACATGGACCAAACAATATTGGATTCCTTGACTCAGTGATTCATGTGATGAGTGGGGAATTATTCTGCTTTGCACTTAAAGCGAATGGCACTGTCTGGTCCTGGGGAGCAAATATAGCTTCCGGGTTTACCGGCACCTTGGGTGATGGAACCACAGTTAGTTCAAGAAACAATGCTGTTCGTGTAGCAGGACTGGATTCTGTCATTGCATTGGGCGGGAGAGGTTATCATAGTCTTGCAATCAGGGGGGATAGCAGTGTATGGGGCTGGGGTTCAAATCTTGGCGGGGCCTTTCCGCCCGGTGGTGGTCAGCTGGGCATGGATACTTCCGTCAGCCATGGAAGTAATGTAGCCATTAAAATCAAAGGTTTGGGCGCTGCGAGACAGGTTACCGGAGGAGGCTTCTTCAGTCTGGTACTGTTGTCGAATCATACTATTATGGCCTTCGGGAATAATTATTTTGGTGAATTGGGTGTTGGTGATACTGCCAGCAGACATTCACCTTCCCTTGTTGCAGGTCTGACAAATGTAGCGATGGTATCGGGCGGCTGGCAGCATTCTGTTGCATTGAAATCAGACGGTACCGTTTGGACATGGGGTAAAAATCTGGAGGGACAATTGGGAACAGGAGATACGATTAACAGAAATACGCCTACGCAGGTAGCCGGATTGAATGGCATTATTTCTGTTTCCGGAGGTGACTATAGTACTTTGGCCCTTAAGTCTGATGGAACGGTATGGGCATGGGGAGGCAATGAACGTGGAGAATGCGGAGACGGAACCAAAATTACCCGGAAAAGACCTGTTCGGGTAGCAGCGTTAACTAATATCATTTATATTGCGGCGAGGGATTATCACAATGTCGCCATTAAGTCAGATGGCACTTTATGGTCCTGGGGATGGGATTTGAACGGACAGTGTGGTAATGGCAGTACCAAGGATACGGTTTGGACACCCATGCAGATTTCTGGTCTGGGATGTATGACAACAGGGCTGGCTACTCCAAGGTCGTCACTGGATATTGTAGTTTATCCGAATCCTTCACCGGCTGTCATTACAATTGAAAATCTGAAGCAGGGTACAGTCCTAATTTCAAATCTTCAGGGGCAACAACTGAAAGTTCCGGTAGTTGGTAGTGCTAAAAATAGTTTTGATTTTTCCGGTTTTCCGGGCGGAATATATTTTATAAAAATGAAAACAGAGAATGAGCTGGTCACAAAAAAAGTAATCATTCAAAAATAGTTTTGAATGAAACCATTATGCACTATACTTCCAGGCCGATAAAAGCATAAACTATAGAAATATGAAAACGAAAATTATTTTCCTTTCAACTTTTATTTCCATTACAGTAATTTCTTTTACATCTTTCATTTCTTTCACCTCATTTAACGCATTTGACCTGCACAGGAAATTGTCGGTTCATGCCGAGGGTGGTCAGGCAGCTTCCACAGGCAGCCCGGGAGAATTGGGAACCTGCTCCCGCAGTGGCTGCCATGGCGCGGGTAACGGAGGCTTAGCTGATAATGGAGGTCCTGGTTCATTAAGTATTACTTCTTCTCCGGTAATGACTGGAGGAAACCAATACGTTGCAGGGCAAACCTACACGATGACCGTAACCATGAGTGAAGGCGTTAAACCCCGTTTTGGTTTTGCCTGCGAAATACTGGATAACACTGGTAGTACAAACACAAAGGTCAATAACACTGCCGGTAAAATCACCATCCTTGACCCAGTTAATACAAGAATATGGCAGTCTTTCGGAACTGGCCGTCTTGCGGTTACCCAGGATACTATGGGTGGCTTTGCAAGAGGAACAGCTTCATTTATATTCGGATGGACGGCGCCGACAGTTGCGTCTCCTTCTTATGGAACAGTTAATCTTTATTTATGTGGCAATGCAGCCAATGGTAATTTACTTGCTGATGCGCCTGATAATATTTATACGCTGACTAAACAGTTAACTCCTGATGTAACGGGTGTTCCTGCGCAAGCTCCGGGAATTTCTGATTTGTACGCTTATCCGAACCCGTGTAAAGGGATATTCACACTTGGTTGGATTGGAGGAAATAATGGCGTACAAAATAAAAATTGCGCATTGGAAATTTACAATGTAAATGGAATGATTGTTTATTCGGTTGTGACTGGCAATAGAATGGCTCCGGTTGAAGTCGACCTAAGCAACCAACCTAAGGGCATGTATTTTCTTCGCGGAAATGACGGTTCACATAAATGGGAACAGAAATTAATCATTCAAAAATGAGCAGCAGGAATCGGGAAATTTAATTATACTTGTATGGACTCTTAACCCAGTTTAATCTTATTCAACCAATTCAACACTTATTTAAGCAGTTCAAAGTGTATTTAACCTAATCATAAATTTTAACGTGACTCGCTGATGATGAAAATTACGAAACCAACTAAGTCCGGGATTAAGCAGGTGATATTTGCGATTCTATTTGTTGTCCTGACGATTACTTCAAATGTTTTGATGGCACAGACTCCAGGCATTACTTCCTTTAGTCCTGCAGTGGGATCTCCAGGCACATTGGTTACTATAACCGGTACAAATCTGGGCAGCCTGACTGCTTTTACCATTGGAGGAGCGACTGCGGTGCTGGTATCCAATACAGGAACGCAATTGGTGGGTCTGGTTATGCCGGGGGCTATTACAGGAAAAATTTCTCTTACAACTGCAGGAGGCACAGGGGTAAGTACTGGCAATTTTACATTACAGGCAACGCCTTTTCCAGGCAGGCAACAGGGAAGTAAGTTGTTTGGGACAGGGGGGGCAGGTTCTGCTAATCAGGGTCATTCGGTTTCTGTTTCAGCGGATGGGAATACGGCTATAGTGGGAGGCGTAAATGATAATGGTGGTGCCGGAGCAATATGGGTATATACCCGTTCTGCCGGAGTATGGAATCAGCAGGGAAGTAAACTAACAGGTACTGGTGCCGTTGGTTTAGCAAATCAAGGCTGTTCTGTTTCTATTTCAGCCGATGGGAATACGATGATCGCCGGAGGAAACCATGATAATTCAGATGCAGGTGCAGCCTGGGTTTACACCCGGTCAGGTGGTGTATGGACCCAACAAGGGAATAAATTGGTTGGAACTGGTGCAGTTAATGGACCAGGTGGAGCATATCAAGGCACATCTGTTTCCGTTTCAGCGGATGGAAATACTGCCATAGTAGGTGGATTTAACGATAACAATGGTGCAGGAGCTGCCTGGGTTTACACACGATCAGGCGGTGTATGGACACAAGCTGGAAATAAACTGACAGGTACGGGGGCTTCAGGTACAGCTAGTCAAGGCTACTCCGTTTCTATTTCAGCCGATGGAAAAACTGTTATCATTGGAGGCACGTATGATAATTCAGATGTAGGCGCAGTCTGGGTTTTTATCCAGTCCGGGGGAGGATGGACGCAACAAGGGAATAAGCTGGTAGGTTTAGGAGCAATAGGCACATCTGAACAAGGCAGCTCAATATGCTTATCAGCTGATGGGAATACAGCCATCGTTGGAGGCTATAATGATAATGGTGGTGCCGGAGCAATATGGGTTTATACCCGGTCTGCAGGAGTCTGGACACAACAGGGAAGTAAATTGGTGGGATCCGGGGCAATAAATGGATCAAATGGGGCATTTCAAGGTGGTTCGGTTTCCGTTTCAGCTGATGGAAATACGGCAATTGCCGGGGGGAATTTTGATAATAAGGGTAGTGGAGCCGTCTGGGTATATATCCGGTCAGGCGGAGTCTGGACTCAGGAGGAAAGTAACCTTAATGGAACCGGGGCAGTAGGTTCGGCCTATCAGGGTAGTTCTGTTTGTATTTCCTCCGATGGGACTACTGCTATAGAAGGCGGGTATTTTGATAATTCAGATGCAGGTGCAGCCTGGATATTTATCCCCTGTTTAAGCTACCCTACTGTTACTGCCAAGGCATCTTCAACTACTGTTTGCTTTGGAGCAACGGTTGTACTTACGGGAGGAGGAACCAGTACCTATTCCTGGACCGGTGGGGTAACTGATGCTGTGGGATTTAAGGATACATTGACAGCCACCTATACTGTCACAGGAACGGACGGGGCTGGCTGTAAAGGCACTTCTTCGGTTACGGTTGCGGTCAATCCAAATCCGGTTGCTATCACTATCTGTTCTGTAACTGTTGATTCCCTTTCTAAAAATAATATTATTCTTTGGAGTAAGCCTGTCTCTTCTTCCATCAGGAGTTTTCTTATTTACAGAGATACTGCAAACAATGCCTATGGGCTGATTGGGGAAGTGAAATATGATTCGCTCAGTCTGTTTGCTGATACGGTACGTACTCTTTATGCTGCTAATGGAGATCCAAATAATTCATCCTGGAGGTATAAAATTGCTGTAAAGGATACTTGTGGTGCAATCAGCGCTTTGAGTCCTTATCATCAGACGTTATTTAATCAGAATAACAACGGAAATTTCAGCTGGAATAATTATGTGATTGAAGGCCAGGTCCTGCCTGTTCCTGCGCTTTCAAATTATTTATTTCAGCGCGACAACCTCTCAAATGGTAATTTTAAAACTATTACGGGCGGAACCCTTAGTGCTTCTTCCATTGCATTTACAGATCCCCAATATTCGGCTTATCAAAAGACTGCTTCCTGGAGGGTAATGACGGTTTGGAGTATTAGCTGCACTCCAACGTTAAGAACTGAACAATCAGCTACTGTAAATACTTCAAGGAGTAATATTAAAAATAATCTGTCTGTTTCAACTGGTATTCCAACAGAGGGTGGTTTTAATTTTGATATGTATCCTAATCCTGCAAAAAATCAATTGACAATTGAGTACCCGGTAGATTTCAGAAATTGTACAGTCTGTATTTTTAATCTGATGGGTGAGTTGGTTTATACAAATGTATTGGGCGGCTCCGGAGCATCAACTCAAAAGATGGTAAACACGGAGCATATTGATGTGAGTACTATTGCCTCGGGGATTTATACTGTTTGTGTTTCAGGTAATAAGGGGAAAGTAAATAAAAGGTTCGTGGTGCTGAAATAGGGGTCTATATTGCGTGGATGTTGGAGTTGGCCTTAGTGGTGGCTATTTTCCATTCATGGTTTTCATTAACTCCCCCTGAAGCTCTTCTGTCGTGGTTTCTTTGTATCCTGAAGGAAGGTCAAATTTACTGTCCTCTATTTTTTCTTTTGTAACACTCGTGGTTGTCATTTTCATTTTCATGCCGTTCATATCTATGGAGTATTCGAGCGGAAATCCGGGAAGGCTCCTGAACCGTGTGCCATAGGCTTTGCTATTGGCTATTTTATCGGTATAGTAAACTATGGTGGTGATTTCCCCTGTGCCCAGGCCAGTGCCTGTACCAGTGCCCATGTTCATGGTAATGCTGGCTTTTTTACAGGTGTAGCCGGCAATTTCTTTTGTTTCATCCAGCAGTACTATTTTTGGTGCCGGGGCATCGGTCTCTTTTTTTATGTCTTCGGGTTTTACTTTTATCATGAATTTGCTTCCCATCATATCCATTAGCGTGAAGGCGGTTTGTTTCTTGCTGTCTGAAATAACAATGGTGTTGGACATCATGGTTTTTGTGTCCATGCGAAAGTGTTCATTTTTTAGGCTATACACCAGTTCCATATTTTTCATCATGCCGGCTGCTTCCGGTGGCATATTTTCCATGCCTTCGAGGGTAATGGAGTAGACAATTGTGCCTTCAAACTTATTGTCCTGGGCGTAGCTGTTCACCAGGGTTGCCAGGGATGCCAGCAGTGTTACTTTTCTTAGGATTTTTTTCATATATATATTATTCATAAATTTCTTTTTTCCCTTTATACGATCCGCAGAAAAACACATTGAGTTTGGCTCCGAACAAGTTCTCATTTATATTGATGTCCCCAAAGGCGCTTATCCCTAATCCAATGTCATAGGTAGCTTTCAGGATGTATTCTGCATTGAGATACAGGCCGGGACCAGATGCAGCATTTATTGCATATCCGTTCCCATAACGCTGATAAAATTCGGAGTAGGAAAGGCCTGCAAAATAAGCGAAGTTAAGCGTGGACGATTCGACTCTCTTTCCATAACACAGGTGAAACTGGTAATTGTTATAGCTTCCAAACTGATCGCCGCTCACCAGGAGGCCAAACTGGTAGTATTGTCTCCGTAAATGAAAGTTGTAATCGAGCCCGCCCGTAAACTGGGAATTGTCAAAATGATTGTTTTTGGCTGTTCCTCCGCCGGCGCTTATCCAATTGCTGTATTTACGGAAGACATCGTCCTTTATGATCGTATCCTGTTTCCAGGCTGACAGAGGACTTTGTTTGTCCTGTGCGGTAACAGATGAAGTCAAAAAAGCAAAGGCAGGCAGGAGGAAGAACGCTATTGCAGCGAACCTACCATAGTTTCCGGCTTTACCCATTGTGTGAATTGGTCATCAGTAAGTAATTTTAAATCGATTGCTGCTTTGCGAAGTGAAAGACCTTCTTTGTGCGCTTTCTTGGCGATTTTGGCTGCGTTTTCGTAGCCGATATGTGGATTGAGGGCAGTTACAAGCATTAATGATTCTTCCAGATGTTTCTGAATTATTTCCAGGTTGGGCCTGATCCCGGTGGCACAATGGTCGTTAAACGAAATGCAGACATCTCCAAGCAGGCGTGCGGATTGCAATACGTTTGCTGCTATCAGGGGTTTAAATACGTTCAATTCAAAATGACCGGTGGCGCCTCCGATGGAGACGGCTACATCATTTCCCATTACCTGAGCGCAGACCATGGTCATCGCTTCGGGTTGCGTGGGATTCACTTTGCCGGGCATAATGGAAGATCCTGGTTCATTGTCCGGAATAATTATTTCCCCGATTCCGCAGCGTGGGCCCGAACTCAGCATACGTATGTCATTTGCAATTTTCATCAGGGAAACGGCGGATCGTTTCAATGCGCCGGAGAGTTCTACCATCGCATCATGAGCAGCAAGGGCTTCAAATTTATTGGGTGCAGTGATGAATGGCAGTCCGGTAAGCTGGGCTATTTTTTTTGCGACCAACACATCATATCCTTTAGGGGTATTCAATCCTGTTCCAACGGCTGTGCCGCCTAATGCCAGTTCGCTGACAGCTGTGAGTGCGTTTTTAATCGCCCTGATGCTGTTGGTTATCTGCTGGGCATAACCTGAAAATTCCTGCCCCAGTGTGAGGGGGGTGGCATCCATAAAATGCGTGCGGCCGATTTTTACGATTGTTTTAAATTCCTCTGATTTTTTTGCCAATGTGGCCTGTAATTTTTCCATGCCGGGTATAGTAAGTTCGCTTACTAATTTGTAAGTGGCTATGTGCATGGCAGTGGGGTAGGTATCATTCGATGACTGGGATTTATTGACATCATCGTTTGGGTGAAGGATTTTTTTCTCATCTGTCAGTTTTCCTCCGCTTACCACATGGGCCCGGTAAGCAATGACTTCATTGGCATTCATATTACTTTGGGTTCCGGAACCTGTCTGCCAGATTACGAGCGGGAACTGATCGTCCAATTTTCCGGCAAGGATTTCATCGCAGATCTTCGCGATCAGGTCTTTTTTATCCGCAGTCAATACGCCGAGATCAGTATTGGCCAGTGCAGCTGCTTTCTTGAGGTAGGCGAAGGCATGGATAATTTCTTTAGGCATGGATGCCTCCGGGCCTATCTTAAAGTTGTTGCGTGAGCGCTCGGTTTGTGCGCCCCAATATTTATCGGCTGGTACTTTTACCTCGCCCATGGTGTCTTTTTCAATGCGGTATTCCATTTTGACTTTTGTTTTGAATGTTAGGTTTTAAATGGGAATTATAAATTTATGCATTTAACTTCTTAAGTAGCTCATTAATTACTGCTCCCGTATTCCATAAGATAGGACTTGATAAAATCATTCAAATCTCCGTCCAGCACTGCCTGGGCATTGGATGTCTCATGGTCAGTCCGGATATCTTTTACTAATTTATAAGGATGAAGTACATAGTTGCGTATCTGGGAGCCCCATTCGATTTTTTTCTTGCCGGCTTCCACGATGTCCCTTGCTTCATTCCGTTTCCGCATTTCGATTTCAAAAAGCTGGGATTTTAAAAGTGTCATTGCTCTGGCTTTGTTCCCGCTCTGAGAGCGCTCTACCTGGCAAACAACAACGATCCCAGAAGGTTTATGTGTCAGCTGTACCTTGGTTTCTACTTTGTTTACATTCTGCCCGCCCGCACCTCCTGACCGGGAGGTCTGCCATTCAATATCGGCATCTTTCACTTCTATGGTAATCTCATCATTTACGAGGGGGTACACATAAACAGATGCGAAGGAGGTATGTCTCTTGGCGTTGGCATCGAAAGGTGAAATCCTGACCAAACGATGTACTCCATTCTCTCCTTTTAAATAACCATAGGCAAAGTCTCCTTCAAATTCGAGTACGGTGGATTTAATTCCGGCCATATCTCCATTCTGTTTGTCTACCTCCTTTACTTTGTAACCGTTTTTTTCGCCCCACATGATGTACATCCGCATCAGCATGCTGGCCCAATCGCAGCTTTCTGTTCCGCCTGCCCCTGAGTTGATCTGCAGAACGGCATTCAGGCGGTCTTCCTTTCCGCTGAGCATGTTTTTAAATTCGAGGTCTTCGAGTTGTTTGAGCCCGATCTGATATTGAGCCATCACTTCGGCCTCTGTGGCATCTCCCGATTTGAAGAAATCAAACAAGAGTTCCAGGTCGTCTACGTTCTTAACAATATTTGCGTAGCCTTCTGTCCAGATTTTTTTTGAGCGTATAACTTTTATAAGTTCTTCGGCCTTCCGGGGGTCATCCCAGAATTTAGGGTTCAGGGTTTTTACCTCTTCTTCCCTTATTTCTTCCAGTTTCCCTGGTACGTCAAAGATGCCTCCCCAACGTTTCGGTACGTTGTTTCAGTTCCTTAATATGATCGGTAGTAATCATAGGACAAATCTAAACATATTTTAAATACAATTCAGAGACAGATTATACAGAATTCCGAGCTATAGTTCCGGAATATTTGGTAAAATTGCAAAACAATCTCTTATAGTGCCTGCAGAAGAAATATATCCCCTTGAGAAGGAGTTTGGTTTAATGAATAAAGTAACTGATTACGTGCAATTTGCCAAGTTAAGGTTGTCTGCTTTGGTGGTTTTTTCAGCTGCTATTTCTTATTGTACGGTTGCAGTTCATATTGATTGGATTCGGCTTTTGTGGTTGATTCTGGGTGGTTTTCTGGTGACGGCGTCCTCCAATGGCATCAATCAGATTCTGGAACGGGAAACGGATAAACTGATGTCACGGACTTCCAACAGACCGCTTCCTCAGGGCAGAATGGGGCTTAATGAAGCTGTTATTCTGGCTTTATTCCTTGGTGTGGCAGGTGCTCTCATCCTGTTTTCGTTTATTAATATTTTAAGCGGCTTGCTTGGAGTATTGGCACTGGTACTTTACACGCTGGTGTATACTCCTTTGAAACGCAAGACACCTTTTGCTGTTTTTGTCGGGGCTTTCCCTGGTGCTATTCCTCCTTTACTCGGTTGTGTTGCTGCTACAAGCGGATTCGGCAGTTTCAGCGGGCCGGCCTGGATCTTGTTTTCCATACAGTTTATCTGGCAGTTCCCGCACTTTTGGTCTATAGCGTGGGTGCTGGACGATGATTATAAAAGGGCTGGCTTTAAGATGCTGCCTTCTCCGGGAGGACGCGATAAGTCGAGCGCTTTCCAGATGTTAGTCTATACTTTATTTTTGTTGCCGATCAGTCTTACTCCGGTATTTTTTGGCATGTCGGGTACTATTTCAGCTATTACCATAACGGTATGTGGACTTATTTTCATCTACCAGGCACAGAAAGTTTTTAACCAGCTGACTGTTAATTATGCGAGGAACCTGATGTTTGGTTCTTTTGTGTATTTGCCGCTGGTGCAGATTGCGATTATGATAGGAAAGTGAGTTTAAAGTTTAATAGTTTAGAGTTGAATGCTTACTGAAATTGAGATAAAAGAAGAGATGCGGATGAGCCGGAGGAAGGTTGCCAAAAACCTTTTGTGGCTTGGAATTGTAGGGATAATTATGCTTTTCAGTGGTTTTACCAGCGCTTACATAGTGCGTCAGGCTAAGGGAGACTGGCTTAGTTTTACGATCCCTTTTGCTTTTTTTGTAAGTACTGCTTTTATTCTGGTGAGCAGTGTAACGATGAACTGGGCGCTTTCTTCGGCCAAAAAGGGTAATGCGGGAAGTATAAAGCTGGCTATGCTGTTGACACTATTGCTTGGTATTGGCTTTGCGGTTTCGCAATATGAAGGCTGGAAAAGTCTGGTGCAGCAGCATATTTATTTTACAGGACCGGGGAGCAATGCTTCCGCCCAGTTTTTTTACATCATCACTTTTATGCACCTGCTGCATCTGCTGGGTGGGATTATTGCTATTCTGGTCGTTTATTTTAAAGCATTGGCCCGGAAATATGGCCCTGAAGATTATCTGGGTTTGCAACTTTGTGCTATTTATTGGCATTTTTTGGATGTACTGTGGATTTATTTATTTTTGTTTCTGTATTTTATTCGTTAAAATTGCATTTAAACTATTTTTATGTCGCACGCTACAACCGGAAATGAAGTTGAACACGGCTGGCAAGGAGGGGTTTCTCCTTTCAGAACCAGTTACGGAAAGCTATTTATGTGGTTTTTTCTGGTTTCAGATGCCCTGACATTTGGAGGCTTGCTTTGCGCGTATGGTTTTATGCGTCATAAATATCCGGATGCATGGCCAATTCCTGCCGATGTATTTACGCATTTCCCTTTTGTTGAGAAACACATACCTCTTGCATATGTTGGTTTAATGACGTTTATCCTGATCATGAGCTCTGTAACGATGGTGCTTGCTGTTGAGTCGGGACACCGGAATAACAAAAAAGGTGTCATTGTCTGGTTGTTCCTGACAATTATCGGAGGTCTAATGTTTGTCGGTTCCCAGGCCTGGGAGTGGTATCATTTTATTGTTGGATCTGAGCATGGAATTTTGCGTGAAGTATGGAATGCAGATGCGGGGAAGTTTGTTACTCAGACCTTTCATGGTGCGAATCTTATTCACAATGAATATGGGCCCGCGGCTTTTGGGGATTTCTTTTTCTTTATCACCGGCTTCCATGGTTTTCACGTTTTTAGCGGGGTGATCATTAACATCGTTATTTTCATTATGGTTGTGAAGGGAATTATGGAAAAGAGGGGCCATTATGAAATGGTTGAAAAAGTGGGCTTGTACTGGCACTTTGTAGATTTGGTTTGGGTGTTTGTGTTTACGTTTTTCTATTTGTTGTAGGTTAGTTTAAAGTTTAGAGTTTAAAGTTTGAAAGTTTGAAAGTTTAGAGTTTAAAGTTTGAAAGTTTTTTTAGATGCAAAAAAAGAATTTGAAAGTCATAATGGATATATCATGGAAGGTGTGAAGCAGTTAACTTTGAACTTTCCAGCCTTTAACTTTAAACTGATTTAATATGAGTGAATTTCACGATGATTATCCGGAGTATGAGCTGATGGCTCATCACAGTGAAGAGGTTGGTAAGGCTACGCGCAAAAAACTTTGGAGGGTATTCTGGATCATGTTGCTTATTACTATGGGTGAACTTGTTGTTGGTTATAATGCAGAAGCGTGGGGGTTTCTGGATAGCCATCGGGCTTCGACCTTAGGATTAAAATTCTTTTTTCTCTTTTTTACAATAGCGAAGGCGGCCTTCATTGTGCTTTCTTTTATGCATTTGGGTGATGAAAAGAAGTCGTTGAAATGGGTGATACTTGGGCCTTATTGTACGTTTATTGTTTATTTAGCTGTGATGGTGGCAGTTGGGGAGGGTAGCTATTCCCAACCACACCGTGCCGAAATGGATCCGAATGTTGTGAAGCAAGCTGCTGAACATAAAAAGCCCGGTGGAGGTGCACATCATGAAGCCGGTGCTGAGGGCAAGGAAAGCGGAGAAAGTCATGAGGCTGTCGGAGTCGAGGGGCATGATGCAGCTGGATCTGGGAGCCATGAGGATGCCGGAGCTGAGCATAAATGAAGAAACAGCACCTCGTTTTACTGATCATTCTCCTATTACCATCTCTTATTTACGTTTTTTTAACTACTGGTAAACATCATTTCATGAGCCTGCCTTTTTATGGAGAGCGGGAGGCCACAACGAAAAATGTAAATGGTAAGGTTGTTACGGATACCATTTACCACAGCATTCCAGCTTTTCAGTTTATCAATCAGAACGGGGATACGGTCTCCGATAAAAATTACAAGGGCCGGATTTATGTTGCGGATTTCTTTTTCACAAGCTGCAAGTCGATCTGCCCGAAAATGTCTGCTAATCTTGCTGTAGTTCAGGACAAATTCAAGGATATTGATTCTGTTTTTATTTTGTCACATACGGTGAATCCCGATAACGATACCCCGGAAAAGCTGAAGACGTATGCTCAATTGGTTCATGCAGATCTTAAGAAATGGACGTTTGTTACGGGTTCCAAGCATTCGATCTATGATATTGCTATACATGGGTATATGCTTCCTGCGGGTGAGGATGTGATGGCTGAAGGGGGCTTTCTGCACAGTGAGCAGCTTATTCTGGTGGACAAGGAAAAACATATCCGGGGGATTTATGACGGGACTTCTTTGCCGGATGTGAATAAGCTGATTGATGATATTAAGTTGCTGAAGGCGGATTATATTGTGAAAGAGGAGAAGAGGTTAGCGAGGCAGGGCAAATAGCCAGTGGCTATTTGAGCCGGTAAGTGCGCAGGCGAGAGGGGTAGATAAGTTTAGAATTACCTTTTAAATCCAATTTTTTTTTCGGTTAGTATATTTTGGTTACTTGGCTTTAATATCACAGTACTTATCAATCAGGTCGTTCGCGAGTTCGTTTCCCATGCTGTCGGCGGCGACAAGGTCGGCACAGGAGCCTTTCTTATCACCTGATGCGAATTTTATGGCGGCTCTGTTGATGTATGCCTGAGAATAGTTTTGTTTCATCTGAATTGCTTTATTGAGGTCTGCCAATGCACCTCTTACATCTTTGAGTCCGGCTTTTGCGGCTCCGCGGAAGTTGTATATTTTTGGATTTTTTGGATCCATTCCCAAGGCTGTTTCACAATCTATCAGTGCGCCTTTATTATCCATTATGTTGATTTTAGCTGCTGCGCGGTTAATAAAGGTTTCCACATCGGTATGGTTGAAGTGTATGGACTTGTCGTAATCTGCAATTGCTCCTTTATAATCACCTATTTCAAATTTTGTACTTCCCCTGAATTTAAACAATTCAAAATTACTGGTATCAATCAGTATGGCTTTGTTGAAGTCGGACATGGCTAACTGGTAATCTCCTATGTCATGTCTTGCCTTCCCCCTGTATATAAAGGCCTCGAGGCTGTTGGCTTTGAATTCGAGTGCTGTGGTGAAATCTGTAATGGCGTCAATGGTTTTTCGCATTTTACTTTTTAATACTCCCCTCTGTATAAGTGCTTCTACGTTATCTCCGGTTAAACTTATGGCTTTGTCCAGATCGCTCAGCGCTGATTTCGCATCCCCGCTTGCGGCTTCTATTAATCCGCGTTTTGCAAACGCTGCAGAGAAATCGGGCTTAATCTTTATAGCCTGGGCCACATCTTCGAGGGCACTTTTGTTTTCCCCCAACATGTATTTTTCACTGGCTTTTCCGAGCCAGGCAGCAGCATTCTCTGTGTTTGTTTTGGTGGCCCGGGTATAATATTTTAAAGCTTCTTTATAGTTTTTGAGGCTGTCCTGATGCAGGGCGGCTTTAATGTTGATATCAGGAGAGTCTGAATCAACTGTGGATTGGGAGAAACCATAAAAAAAAAGCAGTAAAGAAAAAAGAAGAAATATATATTTCCCGGAGTTCATTTGAATTCTACAAAGGTATGTCAGTTTAGCTCCATTCAAGGTTAATCACTACTAAACATTAACTATACAAAGTTTACTAAAGCTAACCAGAATTGCCTGAATTGGCAGGCTGAAAATGTGCGGCTATTTTCTTTGCCTTGTGCAAGCCGACAACATCAGCCAATTCTTCTTCCTTTGCTTGTTTAATGCGTTTTACGGATATGAATTTTTGCAATAACTTTTGGGCAGTCTTGTCGCTTATCCCCGGTATCAGAGTCAGTTCTGTTTTAATGGTTCCTTTTTCGCGTTTTTTCCGGTGATGGGTAATCCCAAACCGATGTGCTTCATCCCTTATTTGTTGAATGATTCTAAGGCTTTCCGATTTTTTGTCCAGATACAAAGGCAGGGAGTCGTTCGGGTAGTATATCTCTTCCAGTTTTTTAGCGATACCAATTATTCCAACTTTACCCATCAGGCCCAGTTTTTCAAGCACGCTTACTGCAGAGCTTAGCTGACCTTTTCCCCCGTCCACTACAATTAGCTGGGGCAAGGGTAGCTTTTCATCCAATACACGCTTGTAGCGTCTGTAAATAACCTCTTCCATGGATGCATAATCGTCCGGGCCCTCTACTGTTTTTATGTTAAAATGACGATAGTCTTTTTTGCTTGGCTTTCCTTCTTTGAATACAGTCATAGCGGCGACCGGCCAGGAACCCTGTGTATTTGAATTGTCAAAACATTCTATGTGACGGGGCTCTTCTTTTAGCCGCAGGTCTTTCATCATTTGCTGCATGACTCTTTTGGAGTGACGGTCGGGGTCAACTAATGATTCCTGTCTCTCTTTTTCCTTGCGGTAGTATTCAAGGTTTCGCTTGGATAGCTGCAGCAGATGGTGTTTATCCCCTCTCTGTGGTACAGTATATTCTGCCCCTTCAAATTTTAACTCCGGAGCAAAGGGCACAATGATTTCTTTGGCATTGCTGCTGAACCGTAAACGTAATTCTGCAATAGCGAGGGTTAGCAACTCTTCCGGACTCTCTTCCAGTTTCTTTTTTAATTCGATGGTATGTCCCTGAATAATAGCCCCATTCATGACTTTCAGGTAATTGACATATCCGTTTTTTTCATCTGTGATAATTGAAAAGATATCGGCGTTGTCAATATCAGAACTAACTACCGTTGACTTACTTTGGTACTTGTGGAGTAATTCGATTTTTTCCTTCAATTGCTGGGCCTGTTCAAATTCGAGGTTTCCAGAATGCCTGTTCATCAGCTCTTTCATCTGCCGGATGGCTGTTGAGACATTTCCTTTAACAATGTTCCTGATCTGAAGGATGCTGTTGTCGTATTCCTCTTCTGTCTGCAATCCCTCACAAGGGCCCTTGCAGTTGCCAATATGGTACTCGAGGCAAACTTTAAATTTTTTCTTTTGTATGTTTTCTGGCGATAAGTGCAGGTTACAGTTTCTAAGCGGGTAGAGCTTATGAATGAGGTCGAGTACGATATGCATCATCCTTCCGGAAGGGAAGGGTCCAAAATATTCTGAACCATCTTTGATCATTGTTCGTGTGTCATACACACGCGGAAATTGTTCATCTTTAATACATATCCAGGGATAGGTTTTGTCGTCCTTGAGTAATACATTGTAGCGAGGCTGATGTTTTTTGATCAGACTGTTTTCCAGGATTAAGGCATCCAACTCTGTATCGACAATGATAAATTTAATGTCAACTATTTTTTTTACGAGAATGGTGGTTTTGTTGTTTTCGTGCTGGTCCCGGTTGAAATAAGAAGTTACCCGCTTTTTCAGGTTTTTCGCTTTGCCGACATAGAGCAGATTGGCGAGTTCATCGTAAAACTGATAAACGCCTGGATTGCCAGGCAATGACTGCAGGAGGGTTTGAAGGTGAGGGGACAAAAATTTATGTTGAATTTATAATTCGAAACATTTATATGCTCCAAAAAAACTTAAATAAAGAACATAATAAAGTGAAAGGTTGAACGGAGTCCTAGAATCTTGCTTTATTCTGGTACAGAAAATTGCTTGGGTTGACATAACGCAAGGCCAGTTCAAATCCTCCACGGCCAATGCTGGCCGTACGAAGCTGAGAAACGTTTACGTCGTAGCTGAAACCAATGGCGTAATTTGATATTTCCAAAAGGGTACTAATAATAACAGCATCATTCCAGCGGTAATAAGCCCCTGCTGAAACAGCTGCGCCTTTTACATAACCTGTATATTTTGAATCTTCCTTCAATGTGTATTTCAGCAATCCACCTGCAGTTATTTCCTGCGCAGGACCTTGCCTGTAATAAATAAAACCGGGAACAATGGAAACGGGAGTGTTCTTTATGCCAAACAGAAAATTGCCATGAGCGACATATTTCATAAACAGCATATCGCGGTTTGTTTCATTAATCGAATAAAAGGATTGATCCGGCTGGTTAATATGAGCGACAGCGAATCCAAGGCTGGTTTGAATAACATCGTTCCCGCTGACATACATTTCTCCTTTATTGTACTGGTATAAAATGCCTGCTCCGATATCGGGGTAAAGAATACTTGTGTTGGTCAGGTAGCCCTCCCGTGCAGTACCCAGACCAGGAGTAACTGTCCCTGTTGCCTGATCATAATTATTGTCCCAGGTCAGGGCACCTGCGTTTATGGAATATTGCCCAAAGCCTGCCTGAATGCCGCCTGAAAGTATCTGGTTGGCATCCAGTTTTACGTGGGCCGCAAAGTTAAGGTTTACCTGTGTTGTACTTAGCGAACCATCACCGGCCTTGTCACTGAAAACGTTGAGCCCAACACCTAAATAGCCATTTTTCCATTTAGCTTTCATGAGCCGCATGTCTCCGGCAATTGCAAAGGTCTGAAATGCGGCTGAAACTGCCTGCCATTGCTCGCGGTAAAGCGTAGATGCGGATATATCTTTGAAGGCACCTGCTGTTGCAGGATCAAGTGTAAGCGGGGACATATAGAATTGAGAAAAATGGATGTCCTGAGCGGATGTGGTGCAGGAGAAGAGGAGGCCAAAGCCAATGGCCAACAAACAATAGTTGAAGAAACCTGCTGTCTTTGTATTCATTCCAGTTTTCAAATTCTTTCCGGTTTTTGTATAAAAGGCCTTAATAAGGTGTTAAATATAATGAAAATATCCATAGTTTGGCAGATTGTGCGAAAGGTAAATAGGTGACTATATATGATGTAAAATGGAAGCGGCATAGGTTGTTGGCAGTATTTAAGTAAATTTAGCCGCTTTTTAACGCCAATAAATTTGTACAATTAGGTCTTTCAGATGAATTCTTTCCTGACAATTAGTTTAACTATATTCCGTTCTTACAAAACCCTTGGAGAGAAGGCTATGGCCCAGGTAGCTGAGGATAAATTATTCTTCCAATTCAATACTGAGAGTAATAGTATTGCTACCATCGTCAAGCATGTGTCAGGCAATATGTTATCCCGCTGGACGGATTTTCTGATTACTGATGGGGAAAAGGAATGGAGAAAAAGGGACGCTGAATTTATAAATGATCTAAAAACCAGGGCTGAATTAATGCAAACCTGGGATAAGGGTTGGGCCTGTATGTTTAATACGATTGAAAACCTGAAGGAAGAAGATCTGGAGCGGGTGGTTTTTATCCGTAAAGAGGCACATTCAGTTGCAGAGGCTATTAACAGGCAATTGGCTCATTATGCCTATCATGTTGGGCAAATTGTGTTTGTGGCAAAAATGATTGCTGATCAAAATTGGACTTCACTTTCAATTCCGAGAGCTAAATAATTAAGCCGTGAATGCTTTAGAGGGGTTGGTGGGGCTTTATTCGAAAAGTGATAACACTTTATCTTTCGTTGAAAAGCTGAAGATGAAGAGGAATTCTCATGTCCGTTTGAAAGGGTTGGCTGGCTCATCGGCCGCTTTTGTGGTGGCTTCCGCTGCAGCCCATCTGGGTAATTTGAATGTATGTATTTTGCCGGAGCAGGAGTCGGCGGCTTATTTTTTAAATGATCTGGAGAATATTCTTGGTAAATCCCGGGTTTTGTTTTTTCCGGCGGCAGGCAGAAGGGGTCATAATCATGCGGGGCCAGACTATTCTAATTTGTTGTTAAGAACAGAGGTATTGACGGGGTTGATTTCAGATCGAGGTTTGATTTCATCTCCGGGGTTACCTCCTGTTTCCAGTCAGGAAAAGAAAGAAGCCCGGTACATAGTGACCTATCCTGAAGCTCTGGAAGATAAGGTCGCTACCAAATCATATCTTTTAAAAAATACCTTGCAGGTTCAGAAAGGTGAAAAGTTATCCATCGATTTTGTTGTGGATGTTTTGCTGGAGTATGGATTTGACAGATGTGATTATGTAAGCGGGCCCGGGCAATTTTCTGTACGTGGTGGTATTATTGATGTCTTTTCCTTTTCCAATGATGATCCGTACAGGATAGAATTGTCGGGTGATGAGGTAGAGTCTATTCGCTCTTTTGATGCTACCAGCCAGTTGTCCATCGATCAACTGGAAGAAATTACTGTTGTTCCTGACCTTCAGACAGAGGTTGCCGGAGAAAGCAGGCAGAATTTTCTGGAATATATTCCAGCGGATACTATTATCTGGTTGAATAACATTGAGAAGGGCAATGAGAAAAATGAACCTGGAGAATCGTTCGATAACTATATCCGGAATTTCTCCTGTGTGGAATTCGGGCAAAGCTATTATTTTGAACCGGATCTGGAGTTGGTATATGATTTTGTTCCCCAGCCTGTCTTCAATAAAAATTTTGATCTGCTCCTGGCGAATCTGCGGGAGAATGTGGCCGGAGGTTTCCGTAATATTATTTTTTCGGACACCCAGAAGCAGGTTGAGCGATTGAGGAATATCTTCAATGATCTGGAGCCACCGGTTCGCAGGGAGGATTTAGGGAATCGGGAAGGAGATCGAAATGACAGTGAGACAGAGGTGAATACAGATCAGGCTGCAGATCCTGAGCTGTTCGTTCCTATACACTTATCTATCCATGAGGGATTCAGGGATAAACAAAATAAAGTAGCCTGTTATACCGATCACCAGATATTTGAGCGCTACCATCGGTTCCGCCTTAAAAACACTTTTAGCAAAACCAGTGAGGCTATCACGCTGAAGGAGATTAAAGGATTGAATCCGGGGGATTATATCACGCATATTGATCATGGTGTGGGGCGATATGGTGGATTGGAAAAAATGGAGGTCAATGGAAAGTTACAGGAGGCTATCCGGTTGGTTTACAGGGACAATGATATCCTCTATGTGAGCATTCAATCCCTGCATCGCATTTCAAAGTTCAGCAGTAAGGAGGGTGCTGTTCCTAAAACGGATAAGCTGGGGAGTGCTGCCTGGCAGAACCTGAAGCAAAAGACCAAGAGGAAGGTGATGGAGATCGCCTTTGACCTGATTAAATTGTATGCGGAACGAAAAGCTAAAAAAGGCTTTGCCTTTGCGCCCGACACCTATCTGCAAAATGAACTGGAAGCGTCTTTCATTTACGAAGATACTCCGGATCAGTTGAAGGCTACCATTGATGTGAAGAAGGATATGGAAGATCAGGCTCCCATGGATCGGTTGATTTGCGGGGATGTTGGATTTGGTAAAACGGAGATTGCCGTACGGGCTGCTTTTAAGGCGGTTGTGGATGGTAAGCAGGCCGCGGTATTAGTACCTACTACGATTCTTGCACTTCAACATTTTAAAACTTTTTCTGAACGCCTGAAGGGAATCCCCTGTACCGTGGATTATATTAACCGTTTTAAGTCGGCTAAAGAACAAAAGGAAACATTGCAGAAACTGGCAGAAGGGAAAATAGATATTATCATTGGCACGCATCGGATAGTCGGCAAGGATGTAAAGTTTAAGGACCTTGGATTGTTGGTTATTGATGAAGAGCAAAAATTTGGTGTGGGCGTCAAGGATAAACTCAAGACTATAAAAGTCAATGTGGATACGCTCACGCTGACCGCTACACCTATACCACGTACCCTGCAGTTCTCTATGATGGGGGCAAGGGATCTGTCTATTATCAATACGCCTCCTCCCAATCGTTATCCTATTCAGACGGAACTACATTCCTTTAATCATGAGTTAATCCGGGAGACAATTTTATACGAAGTGTCGCGTGGAGGGCAGGTGTTTTTTATTCATAACCGTGTCGGGACTTTGGTGGAAATGGAGCTTTTGATAAATAAATTGTGTCCTAAGGTGAAAACGCTGACGGTGCATGGACAGATGGATGGGGAGAAACTCGAAGAAGCCATGATGAATTTTATCAATGGGGATTATGACATATTAATTTCTACTACTATCGTTGAGTCGGGTCTTGATATTCCAAATGCGAATACAATGATCATCAATGATGCACATACATTCGGGCTGAGTGATCTTCATCAGTTGAGAGGCCGTGTGGGGCGTTCCAATAAGAAGGCTTTTTGTTATTTGCTGGCTCCTCCTTTATCGGTGCTGACCACGGAGGCTCAGAAAAGGCTGAGGGCTATTTCTGAATTTTCTGACCTGGGTAGCGGGTTTCAGATTTCCATGCGCGACCTGGATATACGGGGTGCGGGTAATTTGCTGGGTGCTGAGCAAAGCGGATTTATTACGGAGATAGGGTATGAGATGTATCAGAAGATACTGGATGAGGCACTGGAGGAATTGCGGGAGGATATGAAGATGAGAGGGCAAACAGCCACTGGGCGGCCTGAGCCAGCTGGTGCGGAAGTGGTTACCGGCGATCGATTATCGGTCAGCAGTCATCAGTCGGCAATTGGCACGGAGGAGGGGCAAGGGATAAGCGGTGAGAGAGGGGAAGGGGTTATGGGAGATCGGTTAGCAGTTAGCGTTGAAAGGGCAAAGCGATCGGAGACTGTTTTTCTGAAGGATTGTCAGATCGATACGGACTTTGAATTGCTGATCCCGGATAGTTATGTCAGTAACAGTACAGAACGCCTGAGTCTGTACCGGGAATTGGATGACAGTAAAACAGAAGCTGATCTGGTGTTATTTGAGCAGCGGCTGAAGGACCGATTTGGCCCTTTGCCGGAGCCAACGATTGAATTGATTCATACGGTTCGTTTGCGTTGGCTATCTGTTCAATTGGGCTTTGAGAAAGTTGTTTTGAAGAAAAGTAAACTTCTGGGTTATTTCATTTCGAAACCGAATTCAGCCTATTTTCAGAGTCCTGTTTTTTCAAAGGTTCTGAATTATGTTCAGCAGCATGGACGACTGTGTAAAATGAAGGAAGTGAACCATAAGCTGAGCCTGACGTTTGAGCATATTCATTCGATTGATCAGGCCATTGATTCGTTAAGAAAAGTTGCAGTGTAAAAGTGAAAAAAACACGATTTTTTTTTTACCGATTACCGATCCTTCCAGCGGAAAGTTTTGATGAGTTTAAAGACGTCCTTGCGGATAAACTCTACTACAGGGGCTATGGAATCACTGTTGGGTGGGGCGATAAAATAAAGTGCGCCACGGAGAAAGTGAGTGGTGCTGTCTGTCAGGTAGAATTGAAGAGAGGAGGCGGCATTTCCTTCAATGTCATAAACTAATCCGTACACGTGCGTAGAATCATTGTGAATCACCATCTCTTCTATGGAGGATGCTTTGATTTCATGTTTGGATGCCAGGGTATGCGCATCTTCAAGGTATTGACGAAGATTGTTGTGTACAGGCTTGTAGCTGATGTGTATGCGTCCCTTGTACCTTGGAAAATCAATGTTCAGCCAGCAGGGTTCTGAATTTTTTTCTTCAGCAGGGTGCACAAAGGCGTAGGCGGGAGCTTCGAATGTAAACGGGCAATCTGAAATATAAGGCTGGTATTTTTTTTCCGGGAAATCAATTCGAAAATAGCCTCTTGGTTTTGGCTTTAAGTCCTCATCCCCTGAACCGCAGGCTGACAATAGAACGGTAAGGAAAATCAGGCTAAATACTGGATTCATTTTGAGGCAGCGTGATCTTCACCCTTTTAATCTTCCGGCTGTCAGCAGATTCAATTGTAAAGACGATATTGTTAAAATTTACTTTTTCTCCCCTAGTCAGTATGCGCCCTTCCAGTTCAATTAAGAAACCGGCTAATGAGTCGGCTTCACCCTTGAATTGTTCAAATAAGGTGTCTTTCAGGTTCAGGACCCTGTATATGTCTTTCAGATTTACTTTACCTTCAAAGACATAATTGTATTCATCCAGTTTGGAATAAACAAGGTCATCATCGTCGAATTCGTCATTGATCTCTCCGATTATTTCTTCAATGATATCCTCGAGGGTGACTATACCGGAGGTTCCTCCATATTCGTCCACCACAATGGCCAGATGGATTTTATTAAACTGAAATTCTTTCAGCAGGTCGTCTATCTTTTTACTTTCCGGAACAAAAAAGGAGGGGCGCAAAAGTGTTTGCCATTCGAAATTTTGTTTTTCGAAGTGTGGCAACAAATCCTTTATGTATAATATGCCGACTACGTTATCAAACGATTGTTTATATACAGGGATGCGGGAATAAGGTGATTCTTCAATGTTCTTAATTAAGTCCGGATAAGGTGTTGTAAAATCAAATGCTGTGATATTCATTCGGGAATGCATTATTTGCTTTACATCGGTATCTCCGAATTTAACTATTCCCTGCAAGAGTTTCTGGTCTTCCTGAGGAAGGGCTTCTTCTGAAGTAAGCTCAAGGGCATGTGACAATTGCTCAACAGATATACTATGCGTCTTTTTCTTTATTCTGTTGTCTATCATGGAGGTTGAGAATATCAGCAAGGAACTTAATGGATAACAAACATTTTCAAAGGCTTTGGTTGGAATGGCCAGCAATCGGGTGGTTGCCAGCGGATTCTGGAAGGCATATACCTTTGGAATAATCTCACCTATAACAAGAATCAGGAAGGTTACTGCCACCACCTGTATTACAAATCCAAGCGTGGGGTTGGCCGTGAAGTCAAATAAGGCGGACATGATATAACTGGATAAAATAACGATGGCGATATTTACAAAATTGAGACTGATCAGCAAGGTGGCCAGCAGCCGTTTGGGTTTGTTAATCAGCTCCAGTATGCGTGCATCTGTTTTTGTGCCGGATTCTTTCAATGTCCCGAGATCGGAGGGGGCTAAGGCAAAAAATGCACTTTCGGCTGCAGAAATAACGGTGGTGAGGCATAATAATATGAAAATTCCTATCAGGGCGAAGACTGCACTCATTCTTCCAATGGCGTATTGGTTTCTTTACGACCCAGGATAACCAGATGGTCTCCTACTACTTCCGTCATGTAATGTTTGTTTCCTTCTTTGTCGGTCCAGTTCCGGGATCTTAACTTTCCTTCTATGTAAACCTGCATTCCTTTCTTGAGAAATTTTTCCGCGATCTCTGCGAGGCCCCTCCATACTACTATGTTGTGCCATTCGGTTTGATCTACTTTATTTCCGGCTTTGTCTTTATAGGATTCATTTGTTGCCAGCGTGAAATTGGCAACGGCTACGCCGCCTTCCATATACCTGACCTCAGGATCTTTGCCCAGGTTTCCAATGAGTATTACTTTATTTACTCCTGCCATTATTGGTTTATTTGATAGGTGTTGCCAATGTGTATTGCGTTGCAGCTATAAAGTTAACTATTTAATCATTCATGTAAATATCCAGCAATCTGGGTATAGGGTAGGTGTGAAATTCACCCTGTGTGACGCTCAGGTATTCTTTTGAAATTTTAAGTGGCCGCGTTATCTGTATTTTCCAAAAACGGGCAAAGATATGCTGGTGACTCAGGACGTGTTTGTAAGTTTTAGAAACGGATTTTATAATATAGGTGGGTTTGCGGCTAAGTGGTTTTGGTAAACGAACCTGGTTTGGCATAAACATCGTTTCCCATGCTTTTGTTTTAAGTAGTTCTCGTTTTCCTAATTCGCGGTTGGTTTCAATGACCGGAAAGTCGTACAGGTTTTTCCAGATGTCTTTACCACTACGTTTTTTGATCAGAAATGTGTTTTTGTATTGAATGAGGATGTAGTTAAAATAGCGATTCCGGATCTTGGTGATCTTTTCTTTTACCGGTAAAGCGTCAACCTTTTTCTTATGAAAAGCAAGGCAAATGCTACTGAAAATACAGTTTGGGCAGTCGGGGTTTGATGGCTTGCAGTATGTTGCTCCAAATTCCATGATGGCCTGATTGAAAAGAGCAGGGTATTTTTTGTCAAGTAATTCGTTTGCCAGTCCCTGAAATTCCTTTTTCCCCGTACTGGAATCTGTGGGTGTTTTAATTCCAAAGACGCGTGCCAGAACCCGATAGACATTTCCATCTACTACTGCACAAGGCTGGTTAAAGGAGATGGATGCTATGGCTGCGGCTGTATAGGGTCCAATGCCCTTTAATTTAATTATTTCATCATGGGAGTCCGGGAATTTGCCATTTAAATTCCGGACGATATGTTTGGCTGTTGCATGCAGATTTCTTGCACGGGAATAATAACCCAGACCCTGCCAGAGTTTTATCACTTTTTCTTCAGTGGCATCCGAAAGTTTTTCGATGGTTGGAAATTCTTTACAGAATTTCAGGTAATAACTCATGCCCTGGTCCACTCTGGTTTGTTGAAGTATGATTTCTGATAACCAAATAAAATAGGGGTCTTGTGTATTGCGCCAGGGGAGGTCCCGTTTGTTTTGGGTATACCATTCTATAAGGGGGTCTGAAAAAATCATCTGTGTTTAGTTAGTGCCTGTACAGAAATTATCAATTAATGTTTTTCGATTATTCGCCTTTAAAGCAAGGCGTCCTTTCGTTCGGCTAATTTAACCTAAAACCGAATTACTTTTTGGATGCTTTAGGATTAAAATCTAACTTAGTTGTGATGAAAACCTTCTTTTTACTAATTAGTATTAACTATATGGTTTGCGGATCTGTAACCGCACAACCAAGCGTCACTTCTCAAAATAAGATAAAGTTTGTGGAAGACCAGCATGTCAAATTACTTTCAGGTTCCCGGTTCAATTATTTAAAAGCACTGCAATCCGCTTCTGTTGAGCCTTTCAAGTTTAAAAATGAATACGTATTTAGCTTAAAACAGCATACTTCCAGGTCAGCTGTTTTCTGCAGGATGGAGAATCTTTACAGAGAGAAATTCAATGTCTGGATAATGATTCATGCAGGTGATTGGTAAAATGGCATTGCGATAAGCAGATATGGTTAATTTCAGGGATCAATTAGGCCGGACTATACACATTGACAGCCCTCCCAGAAGGATTATATCGGTTGTCCCTTCCCAAACTGAATTACTTTACGATTTGGGCGCAGATGCGGAAGTTGTTGGCATTACCAAATTCTGCATTCATCCTGAACATTGGTTTAGAAATAAGGGAAGAGTTGGAGGCACAAAAAAAATAGATTTTGAAAAGGTAAGGTCATTGGAACCGGATCTTATTATTTGCAATAAGGAGGAAAATGAAAGGGAGCAAATTGAAAAGTTAATGGAACTTTACCCGGTTTGGGTAAGTGATATAAAAAATCTGGAGGATGCTGTCCAGATGATTATTTCTTTAGGTGACCTGATTGATAAGAAAGAAAAGGCAGGTAAGCTTGTTGAGAAAATCGGGCAGGAGTTTAAGAAACTGGAATTTATTAAAACGAACCAGGCAGTTCGAACTGCATACTTGATCTGGAACAATCCAATTATGTGTGCGGGGACCGATACTTTTATTGACGAAATGCTTGGCTTATGCGGATTTCAAAATATTTTCAGCGGTTCTGACTCCCGATATCCTGAAATAGCTATTGAGGAATTAGGCCGGCAGAATCCTTCTCTGATTTTGTTATCGTCTGAACCATTTCCATTCAGGGAAAAGCATATCAGGGAATTTAGACAGGCTTGCCCCAAGGCGATCATAAAACTGGTTGATGGTGAGCTGTTTTCCTGGTACGGCAGCAGGCTGCAATATGCTCCTGAGTATTTCCTGAATTTAATTAAGTCTCTGTGAATGTCTAAATTTTATTCTCAATGAATGTTTGAAATTTTATTCTCAATGAATGTCTGAAATTTTATTCTCAATGAATGTCTGAAATTTTATTCTCAATGAATGGCCGAAATTCTATTCTTAATGCATGGCTGAAATTTAACTTTGAAATATGGAAACCAAATCCCTGAAATCCCAATTCTTACTTGACCCGAAGATTACCTATTTGAATTTTGGTTCTTTTGGTGCTTGCCCCAGGACAATTTTTGCTGATTATCAAACGTGGCAATTGGAACTGGAAAGAGAACCTGTGCAATTTATCTCCGTCAAGGGTCTTGACTATTTAAAGAAATCACGAGAGGCGCTCGCATGTTATATAAATTGTAATGCAGATGATCTGGTTTATACCACAAACCCTTCTTATGCCATAAATATAATTACCAGGAGCATGAAGCTGAAGGCCGGTGATGAAATTCTTGCCACTAATCTGGAATATGGAGCTTTGGATCGTACCTGGAATTATTGTTGTAAAAAGGCCGGCGCAAAATATGTACGTCAGCCAATCGGATTGCCTTTGGTTTCAAAGGAAAAATTCATTGAGCAATTTTTCAGGGGCTTGACGGATAAAACAAAAGCGATTTTTATCAGCCAGATTACTAGTACTACTGCATTGATTCTTCCGGTAAAAGAAATTTGTGAAATAGCAAAGAAGAAGGGCTTGATGACGATTGTAGACGGAGCGCATGTGCCAGGGCATATAGCTCTGAATCTTGCTGATCTGAAAGCAGATATTTATACCGGTGCCTGCCATAAATGGATGTGCACTCCAAAAGGTTGTTCGTTTCTGTATGTAAAAAAGGAATTTCAATCGCTGTTCGACCCATTGGTTATCAGCTGGGGGTATGAAAGTATGAGTCCTTCTGCTTCCCGGTTTTTAGATTATCACCAAATGCAGGGGACCCGTGATTTTTCTGCATTTCTGACCGTGCCAAAGGCAATCGCTTTTTTAAATGAAAATAACTGGACTCAGGTGGCTTCTGTCTGTCGTGACCTCGCCCGGAAAAATCTTTTGAGGTTTTGTGCCTTGCTTGGCTCCAAACCGCTTTGCCCCCTGACTGATGAATTTCTTGGTCAAATGTGCAGTATACCTATATTAACAACTCAGCCGGAGGCGCTTCAACGTTTACTTTTTGAGAAATATAAAATAGAAATTCCGTTGATGAGACAGGATGAACATGTTTTTATCAGATACTCTATCCAGGTGTTTAATACCCAGGAGGATCTGGATAAGCTGTTTAATGCTCTGGCCGAGCTAATTGCCCAGACGAATTTGATAAAGGTAAATTAAGGTTATACAGAATAAGCAAAGAGTTTTTACTGCGGCTCCCTTAAAGTGAGCGGCGTTTTACCATCCGTTATAATAATTTTGGTATTGGCTGAATTGGCCAGGGATTTCATAACTTCTATGCTCTTTAATTTAATTGACATATTGGTTATGGTGGAATTCTCCAGGTCCTTTGTTTTTTTTGCTGCGATGGCTTCTATCAGGCTTCGTTCGGCCTCTGTTTTCTGTTTTTCGAGTGCGTAGTTTTCCTGCAGGCGGTCCTGTTCAATGCTGGATTCCTTCTCTAATCGTTGTTTCTCGGCAGCAAACTGCATTTGCTTTCTTTCTTTATCTATGGTTGATTCCGTTACTCTTTTCTGGGCGAGAATTTCAATTTCCTGCTGTTTTGCCTGTTGTTCAGAAAGAACTTTCTTTTCAATGGCGTGATCAATTTCATCAGGTACATCTATGTAACGAACCAGGACCTGATCAATGACAAAACCATAATGACCGATATCTGTATTCAGGTTATCAAAAATGGATTTCTCAAGAGCATCGCGCTGCATCATCAAATCCATGGCCCCATAGTTCAGGCAGGTTTCCCTTGCCTGTGCGGAGAAGTTATTCAAAATAATCTCATTTTCATATTTCATTCCGAGTGTCAGGTAAATGTTGTGAAGGGACTCTGGTTTGAGATGATAGAGGAGCGTGAGGTCTACTTTGGCTTCCATCCCTTCTCTCGTTGGCAACGTCAGTTTTACTGACAATTCTTTTATTCGTGTGCTGAATTTTACGAAATGCGCTCCGAGACCTGAGCGATGTCTTCCTTCCGTAAAATTTTCGGGTTGAAGTTTACCTCTTACGATCTTCAATCCGATTTCTCCCGGATTTATTGTCTTGCAGCTTGTAGCGGCGAAGACGAGCAGACCTAAAACGATTGTAGCAGTTTTCATTTTATTTGGATATTGGTGTATTCTTCTTTGCGTCAAGCATCAGGCCGTAATGGGTTTATGGCAGAACCTTAACAATTATTAACTGAGCCGGATAAAATAAAATGAATGAAGGCATAACTCATTAAGGAATCATTAGAATCGATGGCAAGCGAAGCAAATCAAATTAAAGTTCCGGAGGGCAAAGTCAAATCAGTTTAAATCTCTGTGAAATTTTATTTATATTCACTTGACCTTGCATTTGCAAAGATTAGGCCTGCGGAAATGCTGGCTCAAATAACCACAGGTTATTTGCCCTCCCCGAAGGGGGCATATTCATGTAGTTTTGGTAAACGAGAACGTTCATTGAAAGGACTCGTAATAGAAAAGATTAAATCAAATCAAGGCAAATGAAAAGAACATGGATTTTTTTATTACTTCTGATTTCTTCTCGTTTTCTGAATGCCCAGATAACTACTTTGCTGGATATACCTCCCCGCATACAATGGCCTAATAATGACGGCTATTGCGGTGAAAACTCCATTCAGATGTGCGGGCTGTATTATGGTAATTATATCTCGGAAGGTATTTGCAGGACCGTTGCCGGAGGTGAATTGCTCATTTATGTGAATGACACAATCGCGCTCAATGCATTTTCTTTCACCTATGTGGAATGGAACCCGAATCTTTCAACTCCCCAGTATACGAATTACCTGGATTGGGTCAAACAGTATTTGTACAAAAGACAGCCGGTTATCATTGCTGTTTATGTCAGCGGGTTAACGGATCCGGATTATGATCACATCATTCCTGCTATTGGTTTTCATGCAATGAGTGTAAATTCGTATACTGCTTCCGACTCACTTACCTATAATTCCAATTTCGATACGGTTCCATTTTCGCGCGTGTTTTCAACACTTTATGCAACCCGCTCCATGGCCGGGAATTCAGCCACCTTCCCTTATTATATTCCGGAAAGTGTAGATTATGGTGTTGCAGTTACAGGAAATAAGGATCCCGGGAAGGTAACAAGGCCGGTTCATATTGCACTTGATTCGAATGATGAGCCGAATGTAAGCCTTGGCGCGAAAGCCTGTATACTGAAGGCAAAAATTACTGCTGATTCCCTTACTCCTGGTGTTGGCTATGCGCTCCTAAAGTACACTAACTATCTGAAGGTTCCTTCCACAGGTTTTAGTCCTTCCAATGCCAACTCGGCAGTTTATTTTACGGCAACCTCTGTGACCCATACAGTGCTTGATTCTTTTTTGTCTGATTCGGCTGTGTTTTACCGTTGTATTAAATACACGCCGACTGGGATTTCTACATCAGGTAATGTCGCTGAGGATAAATTCCACGTATTTCCTAACCCTTCTTCAGGAAAATTTACCTTGTTGATTCCTGACCGCACAGAGCAAATTGTGATTCTAAATGCAATGGGGCAAGTGCTTCAAAAAATAAAAGTGAGCAACCTGCAGCACCTGGAGGTGAATTTGCCGGATGAAGGGGTTTATTTTATCCGGGTTAGCGGAATGGCCGCGGGAGTTCTTAGTACCTCGAAACTAATTGTAGTGCATTAAATTCCGGAATGAATCCATTTCAAATAGTTTTGAGATTGTTAAATCTGGTCACCCATACATACAGCATTAACAGCGTAAAGCCATAAATAAAGTAATTAAACAGGTATTCATGTGAAAACTCAAGAAGGGATGGCTTGTACGCAGAAACGTACATAAGACCTGTTAACCTGCCAATGTTAAGAATGTTAATACATAAAATTCCCACTACTATAAAGGGCAGTTTTTTTCTCCATTTGCCGGGATAGGCAATGATGAGGGCAGCAAAATAAATCCAAAGCCGTATTCCAATACAGTAGTTGCCGACACTCAGCGTTCCCATTCCAATTGACGTAACGGAGTCATGGCTTACAACTGACGTGTGCCCCAAAATTGCAAGAAGGAACGAAGTTCCATGAAGCAAAACCAGTCTTGCCCAATCGTTGAATAGTTCCCAGCCATTTGAAATAGTGGGAAACATGCGATCCTGAATGGGAATAATTTCTCTTCCCATAACGAAAAAAAATGCTTTCGTTGCTAAATAAATCAGAAACACTTTTGAAATAAAGCGTATCTCCTGTTTGTGCCGAAGGTATTGGATTTTGGCTATTACTAACACGGACATCTACTCCTAAACCTACTCCGCGCCCTCTTTGTCGTTTGCTTTTCCCTTGGCTTTTTTATCGTCCTTCATTTTTTTAAAGGCGATTGCACCTCCTCCAATAAGGACTACAAGTGAAACAGGGTCAAGCGGTGTGCTAACAGGGGGTGGTCCAGGCTGAGCCATTGTACCAGGGATAAATATGAACATAAAAACCGTGGTGAATAGTATTACTTTTAAAACCTGACCCATTTCTTTTATTGTATTAAATGAACATATAATTTAGTACTGAATTACCCTGTTTTATTGAATGACAATTTTTTTATTACTTGCGCCTCCATCACTAACAACTTTTACGATATAACATCCGGCAGCAGCAGATACGTACAACTCATTTATCTGATTGCCGTTTAATATTTTGCTTGTGACTGCTTTCCCCATCATATCATATACAGTTGCCTCAGCAGAGCTATGACCATTGAGGTTAAAATATACTGTATGATTCACATTGTAAACACCGATTTCCTTTACCGGAACCACCTGATTTATACCCGAAGGAGTAGGGATAAAATGCAGGTAGAACCTTTTATTAATTGTATCCGGACCCGCTACAGTAAAATTTATCTGAGATGCGGAAGTTAAAACAGTATTTGTGTTAGAGACAGAGTCCTGCAATACAACCTGAATGTTTTCCATATTAATGGAACTACTCACTGTGAATGTATAGTCTCCTGCAAGACCCGCGAGGAGTGTCACCGGAACAACTTTGCTTGTATTGCCCATCAGGCCAAAAGACTGTATGGCATAAGGACTGTTATTCAGTGTGCTGTATAATGAAAGATTACTATTGCCGACTAATTTTGGAGCATCGTACAATTGATCAAAGCCATTTGTAGCACCTGCAAGAAATGCGATAGACATATCATTTTGCAGCCCATTGTCGGTTGAAATGTGGAGGTTGAAGCTGCTGATTCCATTACTTGAAGCTGCGGGTTTGCCTGTCCGGAAGAAAAAGTCAGAAGAAAGCGACTCCATCTGCAAGGCAGTAAGTGTGCGCTGTGCATCGTTAAATACAACATTCCCGGGGCTTGTTACCTGAGCAAAGAAAGCTTGTCCGGGCTGGATAATTGCCGTTGGAATATGACCTGAAGTACCGCCTCCCGAAGCAGCTGCTGCCGGATTCAGTGTAGCATAATCGGCCGAAGAGTAATTGAAACCGTTTGAGCCATTATCATCCCATAAATACAATGTAGCTATACCGCGCGTTGCATTATTGTCTGCAATAAAGGCATTGGTATTTAATCCCGAAGGATATGGATTTCCAATCAAATTCCAGCCTGAGCCCTGACCGGGGGTATTTACTCCCATGATAGCCGGGTAATTGATGGTCCCTGTGTTAGGTACTCCGCTAAAACTAACAGTTGTATTTACTGCCGGTTTAACAGCATACCCCTGACTGGGGAATAAGTTTCCGGCTATGCTGAACCAGCAATTGTTCCAGGTTGTTGACGCACCTGTATTAAACTGCCATTGATTAGGAGATGGAAAAACAGAACTTGGAGAAGTAGTGACTGGTGAAGACAAATAGTGGTAGAGATTTGCTGTAATAAAACGTTGAACGTTGACAGTACCCGCTCCGGTTATCACGCCTGTTCCATCATTGTAGATTGCTCCTGAACCAGTTATATCACACTCTATGATGAGGCAATTCGGGCCACCATTCAAATTTAAGGATCCTGTAATGTCAATGGAATTGTTGGGGAGAATGGTCAGGGTAGCCCCGGCGTTTATTGTCAAGGAAGTACAAATTTCATTAAAATCAACTCCATCCAGGGTACATGCCCCGTTTATTGTTAAAATATCTGTAGGACTTGCAGGTGCCGAACCTCCCCATAATGCCGGGTTGCTCCAATTGCCAGGACCAGTAAATGTCAGTGAGCCAGACCACATAAGGCTGCTGCAGGCGAACGTTAAAACTGACAACAGAAGTTTTTTATGTATCATTTTGAGAAGAGTTTAGTAATTTAAAATCAATCAACTACATTGGTCTATCACAAATGTAGCCAATTTAGTTAATAGTAGCTATTTAGTTAATATTGTCTATGAAAAAGTTGCGCCCTTTACAATTAGCTGCTATTATTTTTCTGACGGTATCGGGCGGGCCTTATGGACTGGAATCACTGCTCTCCTATGTTGGAAGTCATGCGGCCTTATTTCTGCTGATTATTACTCCTGTTTTATGGGATATTCCAACCATTTTGGCAGTGATGGAGTTAAACAGTATGATGCCTGTGGAAGGAGGATATTACCAATGGGTCAAGCGAGCCATGGGTCTTCGCTTTGCGTGGTATGAGGGATGGTGGACCTGGCTTTATACGTTTGCAGACCTGGCCATTTATCCTGTATTGTTTGTAGAATATCTTGGATTTTTCTTTCCTGCTGCGGTAGCTGTTAAAATCCCAATATGCCTGTCTATTATCTGGACATGTGCGTTTATAAATATCCGTGGTATTCTTTCGGTTGGCAAAATTTCTATTTTACTTGGATTGACTGTATTATTACCCTTTTTGATTCTCTTCCTTTACTTTTTGTTTCAACATGCAGGCTCCTTTGATTTGCCAGTTCCATCTGTTCATGGTGTCAGACTGAAAGAACTGGGATTGGGATTATATGTAGTGATGTGGAATTTTCTGGGTTGGGACAATATTACAACTTATGCAGATGAAGTTTCCAGACCGGTACGTTCCTACCTGTTATCTGCCTGCATAGCTTTTGTACTTATTATTTGTGTTTATTTGGTAACGACCTTTACCGCAATTCAATCCGGCATTGATTTTACGGCTTTGGCTAAAGAGGGATATCCTGCCTTAGGTTTATCTATTGGCGGTCACTGGCTTGGTGGCCTTATTGCCCTGGGCGGTATGGCAAGCGGATTGGGACTTTACTCTTCGGTGCTGCTTTCTGTATCAAAGATCCCAAAAGTAATGGCGGATGACGGGTTGTTACCCTCTGTCCTGAATAAAATCCACTCAAGGTTTCAAACTCCTTATGTTTCAATTATTACCTGTTCTGTTGTAATAAGTTTCATGATTCTCTGGACGTTCACGCATCTGATCATCATGGATGTGATTTTATATGGGGCCGCGCTTTTTCTTGAATTTCTGGCACTTTTGATTCTGCGAAAAACAGCTCCGGATGATCACCGCCCTTTTAAAATTCCTTTAAATATATATGGGCTTTGTATTCTGATTTCTTTGCCGGTCCTTGTTTATTCTGTTGCTCTTACAGGCACTTTCTCGGATTCCGGCAATAACATATACCCGGTTCTGTTTGCATTCGGTCTTTTAATTTCTGCTGAATTGATCTGGCGTATTATACTATGGAAAAATCCGGATTTAAGGAATACTAAAATTCAGTAATTTATACCCTCAGGTTCATGCGTGCTTAGTTTAATGTCTTTCACATTCAACTGAACAGTTGTTCTCCCGTTCCAAACATTCTCTTCAAGGGTATAGCAGATGTCAATTGGTCTTCGCCTGTAGATGTCATCAAATAAATGTCCCAGACCAAATGCGATAGCCGCAAAGCTTTTCTTTGGGTCGGTTTGCTCATACAATTCAAGCTTCAGGTGGTTGTTCCCGACGATACACACTTTGCCGCTGTCCATCACATTTCTAGTTAAAAAAACGGGTGAGGGATTCCCCTGACCAAAAGGTGATAATTGTTTTAAAATCCGAAGGAATTTGTCATTGATGGCAGCAAATGAGAGAGGTTCGTCAATTTCAATTTCGGGGATCAGTAAATGTTGCGGGATGGTAGCACTCACAAAAGATTCAAATTTATTCCTGAAAGCAATTATATTTTCAGGCTTCAATGTCAGACCGGCTGCATACTTGTGTCCGCCAAATTGCTCCAGCAGGTCACTGCAGGATTCTATGGCTGCATAGATATCGAAGTCTTTCACAGAACGGGCTGATCCGGTTGCCATTCCATTGGATTCCGTCAGGACGATTGTTGGCCTGTAATATTTCTCAATCAATCTGGAAGCCACAATTCCAATTACTCCTTTGTGCCACTCTTTGTTGAACAGGACTGTGCTTTTGTAATTTTTCAGAAGCGGATCCGCATTCAGCATTTCAAGGGCCTCCTCGGTAATCTTCACATCGAGATCCCTGCGCTGTAAATTGGTAGTATTTATGTTTTGACCCGAAAGCAATGCAGAAGCGCTGTCTTCTGAGATCAGAAGTGCTACCGCTTTTTTTCCCGAATCAATGCGCCCGGCTGCATTAATCCTTGGACCGATTATAAAAACCAAATCCATAATGGTGAGTTCATGTTTTACCTTAGCCAGTTCAAGCATTGCTTTGAATCCGGGACGAGGGCTGCTATTTATGCGCTTCAATCCAAAACAGGCAAGGGTACGGTTTTCGTCAATTACAGGAACCATATCTGAAGCTATACTTACCACCACCAGGTCTAAGAAGGGCTCCAGTTTTTCAATGGGCAGATTTTCCGATAGCAGCCAGGCTTGTATTAATTTTAAACCAATTCCACATCCGGAGAGCTCTTTGAAGGGGTACAGGCAATCAGGGCGCTGAGGATCAAGAACGGCAACAGCTTCCGGGATCTGATCTCCCGGGCGATGGTGGTCGCAAATAATAAAATCAACATTATTTTTATTGGCATATTCAACTTTGTCGATGGCTTTTATTCCACAATCAAGCGCAATGATTAATGAAAATTTATTTTCAATGGCCCAGTCAATTCCCTTGAAGGATATTCCATAGCCTTCACCATAGCGGTCGGGTATGTAATAATCAATTTCTTTGTGCAGGTCTTTGAAAAAAGTATAAGCCAGTGCAACTGCAGTCGTGCCATCTACGTCATAGTCCCCGTAGATCAGAATCTTTTCGTTTTTAATGAATGCGGATTTGATCCTGGCAATTGCCTTGTCCATATCCTTCATACGGAAAGGATCATGCAGGTGAGTCAGGGAAGGACGGAAAAAATCTTTTGCCTGGTCAAATGTTTTGAAGCCTCGTTGTCCCAGCAGATTAGCAATGGTGGCGTCAATGCCCAGTTCAGTCTGTAATGTCTGAATAGTGTTTGCGTCTGCTTTATCTTTTATTTTCCAACGTTTTTCCAATAGCGAGTTTAGCTTTTCTCTATGCGCTCATTCATCACCTCGGTTTGTAAACGAATGGATTCCTTATGCAGAAGTTTATATAATTTCTGAATGAATTCCTTATCTATGGACTTTGCCTCTGCCCATGAAGTGCGGGTTTGCAGAATTTCGAGCCAACGCTCTAATTGTAAAACAGTTATGTTGTTTTCCTGTTTATATATTCCAATCTGTTCTATCAACTCCATGCGCCTGGCCAGGCATTCTATCAATTCTTTGTCAATTTCATCCACTGATTTCCGGAGTGACTCCAGTTTATTGGTAAATTCCTCGGAGGTAGATCCGGCAGTCCTTACAATGAGTGAATTTAAAAGTTCCCTCAGTTCTTCCGGAGTTAACTGTTGATTTTTATCGCTTTTTGCAAGTGCGGGGTTGTAATGTGACTCAATCATCAGTCCTTCAAAGTTCAGGTCCAGCGCTTTCTGAGATACTTTCAATAAGAGCTCTCTGCTTCCGCATATATGACTTGGATCGCAAATGATTGGTAGCTGAGGGAAAATTGTTTTGAGTTCAATTGGAAGTTCCCAGTGCGGAGGGTTACGGTAATTAAAGGATGTTGTATGGTCTTTGGTAATTGCAGAATCAATATTACCGTGTATGCCCGGATTACTGTGTATGCCCGGTTGAGTGGATGCAAAAAATCCGCGATGAACGGCCACCAGCTTTTCTACTCCAGCCAGATTCAATCGTTCCAGTGCTCCAATCCACAATTGCAAATCCGCGTGAATGGGATTTTTTACCATGACCGGTACATTAATGCCCTGCAAGGCATCTGCTATTTCCTGCACGGAAAATGGATTGACCGTTGTACGTGCACCGATCCATAAAATGTCCACTTTAGCGTTTAACGCTTCGTCTACATGCTGCGCATTGGCAACTTCTACTGCAGTTAAAAAACCAAAACCGGCTTTCACTTCCTGCAACCATTTTAGCCCTATGGATCCTACTCCTTCAAATGAATTTGGTCGTGTCCGGGGTTTCCATATTCCGGAACGGAAAACAGTAACAGCATTCAGCTTTTTCAGACCGGCAGCTGTTTTCAGCATTTGTTCTTCCGACTCTGCACCACAGGGACCACTGATAATGATTGGTCTGGAAGTACCCGGAAGCCAGTTTTGAATAGGTTCTATGTTCATTTAATAACTAAATCATTTTTGTATTTCACCTGTTTCATTTTTCCTTCTTCATCGTATTCCTTCCATAAACCTTCTTTTTTACCTTTTACATATTTCCCGGAATTTTTAGGTTTGCCGTCTTCGTAATATTCGAAAAAATCACCTTCCAGATCGTTGTTGACATACGTTCCTTCGCTTGTACTATTTCCGTTTTTATAATAGGTCTTCATTTTGCCGTCCAGTTGCCCATGTTTATAATTGTATTCGATAATAACCTTGCCCTCCAGACTATACCATTTTGCTACTCCTTCCCGGAGGTTGTTAACAAACATGCCTTCTTCCTGCAATTTGAAGTTTTCCTGGTTGTACAGTTTTTTGATTCCATTGAGTTTTCCTCCGTGCCAGGTTAGCTCTGATTTTGGTTTAGCTCCGCCCGCAAACTCAATGGAGACTCCATCGAGGCTATCGTTTTTATAAAATTTCTGACTGATTAGATAGCCATTGCGGTCCAACTCTATAAAAAGGCCGTTTCTTCTGCCCGCTATCCAGCTTTCCGTTTTGTTCACTAATAATGGAGAAGTCCCCGGATGATAATTTACCCAGGTTCCGCTTTTCTGATCATTGATATACATCCCATACCACTCGAAGCCTTCCCTGATTTCTTTCCAAAGGCCGTGCTTTTTACCTGTTGCGTCCATTTTGTTGGTATCGCCGGGGGCGTAATTGAGTGCTGAGGTTGTTAGTGCTGCTGAAAAAAGCAGCGTAAAGAATGTGAGTTTCATTTTATTGGATTTTGAGGTACAAATGTATTAAATTAACGCCCATTAAGAATCATTTTTATGTTCTGCCCCTGTTGCAAATATGAAGGTAAAAGAAAAACTGCCTGATCCGTCATTCTTGGAAAGTGTCGACCTGAAACTGGATCAATATAATACCCTGGTTGATATTCGAAAGCAATCAAAAATTGAAATTGCAGGCGCTGAACGATACAGCTATGTTGATGATCTATGGATACTCAGCTCCTACTATAATTCTGAAAAATATAAAACGAAAAGATATAATTATGAAACCTTCATTGAGAGGATAAATAAGTCAAATTTAAACTATCTCATAATTGAATGCGCATTTGGAAGCGCCCCGTTTGAATTGCCTGCATCGAAAAATGTTATGCAGATCAGGGCAAAAGATGTGATGTGGCAAAAGGAGCGATTATTGAACCATGCAATAAAACGATTACCGGCCAATTGTAAAAAGGTTGCATGGGTGGATTGCGATATACTATTTGAAAACCCTGAATGGGCAGTTGAAACTTCTATTGCGTTGGACCAATATAAGGTGATTCAGCCTTTTGAATTTGCTGTCAGATTGCCTAAAGACGCTTTAAGTTTCAAAGGGATAGGAGACTGGTATTCGGGTTTTGGATATACTTATAAGAACCACCCTAACGTTTTGACTTCAGGAAATTTTGCTCATCACGGGCATACAGGTTTTGCCTGGGCAGCTCAAAGAAGTATTCTTGAAAAGTATGGGTTATATGATGTTTGTATCGGGGGAACGGCAGATCATGTGATGGCACATGCTTTTTGTGGTGACTGGGATACCGGATGTATCAATAGAATCATAGGTAAAAACAATAATTTTTATAATCACTATCTGGACTGGTGTAAATCGATGTACAAAGAGGTGAAAGGGAAGGTCTCCTATGTCGGGGGTACTGTCCTGCATTTATGGCATGGTGAGATTGCAAACCGTAAGTATGCAGAAAGGGAGAAAAATCTCGAAGTATTAAAATATGATCCAGGTAAAGATTTGAAAGAATCTAAAAACGGGCCATGGGAATGGAATACGAGGAATAAAGAGTTGATGGAGTTTACACGTGGTTATTTTGCCTACAGAAAGGAAGATGGGTAAGAAGCATAAATTGCAATTAAATTATATATTTGGGTTTTAAAGTACACTGTGAATAAGACTTTCCGGTATTTTCTATTATGTGTACTGGTAAGTATATTGCCGGTTTCCTGTGATGTTCAGAAAAGGCGTTACCAGCCAGGGTATTTTATTCAAATGAGAAGTTCCTTGCCGGGCAGACCTTATCTACCAGGGAAGTATATAGCAAGAAATTTAGCAAAGAATTTACCAAAGGATAATACGGACGATTCTTCTCTGACGGCTTTTGATTCTCAAAGCCAGTCATGGCTTAAAAACGCTCTGCCTGTTTCTATAGAAAATAAACAGCTGCATACGAATGGAATACTTGCAGAATCCCGGCACAATCAAGTGACAGTTCCACTTGAAAAAGCAACTAATACTATAAACAAAGGTAAGTGCGGGGGAGGCCATACGCCGACTCCAGGAAAGGAAAAAGCGGTTAGCAGTCCCGGCCCGGTAAAGAATAAAGAATATGAAAACCTTATGCTTGCCCTTTTAGCCGGTGCGGGTTCTGGTTTGTTATTATTGGGAATACGAAGTGGTATAAAGAAATACAGAGCTTACAATTTCGCGAAAAAAACCAAGGAGGAAATTGCCAATATGGCAGACAGGCTTGACAGATGCGCCGACAGGTTTGCAAATGCAAAGAATGATAGGGTGGAGTTAGCTGCACGCAAAGCAGCAATTGCAATTCATAAATGTGATGATCTTAGCAGAGCAAAAGAACTTGAGAAAGCATTTAACGATCATTATCTTTCTTCCTTACAGGCTTCTGCTGTACAGCATTTAAAGTTAAATAAATTTTTAAGTGCTGATGCAGGGTATGGCACGCTGAAACCTGATGTTGTGACAACAACGGGGGGCTTTTATAAAAACAGTGCCGGTTCCTTAAGCTGGACAATGGGAGAACCTGTTTCAGAGACCGTTTCCAACAGCGGCAATACCCTTACACAAGGGTTTCAACAGGGATCGTATTCGGTAGCAACAGTTGTTGATGAGTTAGCTCAGCCAGCTACTAATATATCTGTAGGTCCTAACCCCGTCACTTCATTGTTAAATGTCAGAAGCGACTCCAGCGATCCTATCCGTGCAAAGACAATTGATATGCAGGGTAAAATTGTTTATGAACAACTTTTCGAAAATGGACAAGGTCAGATAGATTTAAGCAATCTTTCAGATGAAATTTATATTTTAGAAGTTTATGACAAGGAGGGAAACAGAATAAAAGTATTTAAAATACAGAAAGTAGATTAACAACATTTAATAATTCAAAATGAAAAAACAGTTAGGATTTATTTCGGTACTTCTGTTCGTATCGTGCACGTGTACATTTGGGCAGGCGCCTCAGTCATTCAAGTATCAAACTAAAGCAAAAGATGCTTCAGGAAATAATATAGTGAACAAAAGTGTATCGTTCAGGATGAGTATAGTACAAGGTACTATGTCAGGCGCTATAGTTTATAAAGAAACCGATACTGCAACTACAAACCTGTATGGCCTGGCTACTTTAGATATTGGAAATGGCACAGTCATTAAGGGAAGTATGTCTGCAATTAACTGGAGTAATGGACCTTATTTTATTAAAATAGAATTTGACCCAAATGGTGGAAGCAATTTTACGTTAATGGGAATATCACAAATGTTATCGGTGCCCTATGCGCTATACTCACAATCAACTGGTGCCGTATATTCTAAAACGCCGGGACAGGGAATGATCCTTACTTCACCTAATGGCAATTGCTGGCAAATAACTGTTAGTGATACCGGTGTCATTACGGCTGCAGCTGTTACGTGCCCATAATCTTTTCATTCTAACAAGGGAGCTAATCGTTTTCCAATAAGTTCAATCGAATTCATGAGTTTTTTGTGCGGTAAAGCTGCATTGTCCATTTGAAATGTGAATCTTGAAATTCCGCCAAGGGCGGCGCTATGTCTTAGAATTTTGGCGGCCAGCTCTTCGGGACTACCAACCAATAGGGCACCTAATGGCCCATTTTGAGCATTAAATCTTGAAGGGGTAACGGGTGGCCAGCCCCTCTCCTTTCCGATTCGTGTAAAAGTTTCAGCATAGCCAGGGTAATAATCTGCAATTGCTTCTTCTGCGGAATTCGCCACATACCCAAGCGAGTGTAAGCCTACTTTTATTTTTTCGGGTGTATGTCCTGCTTTTGCACCAGCTTGTCTGTATAAGTCTACCAGGGGCCTGAACCGGTGCGTTTCTCCTCCAATTACCGCCACCATCAGCGGTAGCCCAAGTGCGCCGGCACGTATAAAGGATTCCGGAGTACCACCAACACCTAACCAGATTGGTAAAGGATGTTGCAGGGGCCTTGGGTAAATGGATTGATTATTGAGTGCAGGACGGAATTTTCCTGACCAGTTGACGATCTCATTTTCACGAATGTTTAGCAACAGGCCGAGTTTTTCTGAAAAAAGTGCATCATAATCCTGGAAGCTAAAACCAAACAGCGGAAAAGCTTCTGTAAATGAACCCCGTCCTACCACCATTTCTGCCCGGCCCTGAGAAATCAAATCAAGAGTTGCAAAGTTTTGAAATACCCTCACCGGATCGGCGGCACTTAATACGGTTACGGCACTTGTAAGCCGAATATTTTTTGTACGTGCAGCTGCAGCAGCGAGAATCAAAGAGGGTGCTGAATCCAGAAATTCTTTGCGGTGATGTTCCCCTATACCAAAAACATCCAGACCCACTTTGTCTGCATGTTCAATTCTTTCAAGCAATTCGGCCATAGCATGCATATTGCTGATGGCATTTGCCGGATCATTGTCAGTGTCTTTGACGGGTGTTGCAGCAGCGAAACTGTCAATTCCTATTTCCATAATTCTCTTCATTCATCAGACCTTCCAGTCCACCGCTTTTATTACATCCGCCTGCCTGGGGAAGATTTTAGTTGTGAGTACGCGGTGAACTTCCTCATCCATATCGGCACAGCAATCAGCAAGAACAGTGATTCTGTAATCTTTATCTGATGCTTCACGCAAGGTGGATAATACCACCCCGCTGGTGGCGATGCCCGAAAGTACTATGTGTTTTATTCCTTTCGATCTTAACACTACTTCGAGGTCGCTTCCTGTAAATGCACTGACACGTTTTTTGGTTACAATAAGGTCTGATGTTTGTGGTGCAACAGATGAATGCACGCGGGTCGCCTCTTCATTATCAAAATCCCTCCCACTGGTCTTTAAGGTGGAAAACATTTTATTTTCCGGGCTGGCTTCAGGATATCCTTTTCTAAATCCAATGACCACATAGATTACAGGTATATTGTTGCTTCGGGCTGTTTGAATTGCTGTATTAATAGAGTTCGTAAGTGGTTTACTGTCTGTCAGCATTTTTACGGTAGCTTCCTGAACATCCATTACTAACAAGGCAGTATTTTGATTGTTTGGTTCCATTGCTTAATTTGTATATTTATATAAAATGTCTTTGAATGATTAAACGTATATTTATTCTTCTCCCCGCTTTCCTGTTGGGTACTTGTTTAGTTGCCCAAACGATACTTGGTGTTGATGTTTCTTCCTATGAAGGTACTATTAATTGGGTGAGTGTAAAATCAGCGGGATATACTTTTGCTTTTGCCAAAGCTACCGAAGGTGTAGGACTTACAGATGCTTATTTCGTTGGTAATGAAGTGAATGGTACTGCTGCAGGTATGATCATGGGTGCTTACCATTTTGCCCATCCGGAGAATAATACTGCTACAGCTGAAGCGAATTATTTTCTGAGTATAGCAGGGCCCTATATCAAAGCTTGTCACCTACCTCCTGTCCTTGATCTGGAAGATCCTCCAACCGGCCCTAGCCTATCGGCCTTTTTTACTTCTGCTCAGTTAACAAGCTGGGTTCAGCTTTGGATGTCAACGGTTCAAAGTGCTACAGGGATTGCACCCATTATCTATATAGGTCCAAGTAATGCAGCTTACGTTAACAGTTCCTTAAATACTATAGGGTTATGGATTGATGATTATAACAGCAGCCCAACAACACCTCCTCCAAACATCGGAGTTTGGAAGAGCTGGGATTTTAAGCAATACTCCTGGACCGGAACTGTGCCTGGAATCAGTGGCAGCAATGCTATTGATATGGATGTTTTTAACGGGAGCATGAATCAATTTAATACATTAGCAGGATGCAATGCAGTATTGGCGGATTTCACTTCAAATGTAAGATCAACCTGTCCGGGATCATCCGTCAGCTTTACTGATAAAAGCACAACTACCGGAATCATTACCGGGTGGAAGTGGACATTTTCAGGTGGCAACCCTGATACTTCCACAATGCAAAACCCGGTTGTTCAATACAGTTCTCCAGGCATCTACAGCGTTAAAGAAGTTGTGACGAGCTCCTCTGCAGGTAAAGATTCGCTCACCTATGTGTCCTGCATTAATATTGCTGCAAGCGCATCACTTCCTCTTGTTGAAAGTTTTCAATCTTCTGTCTTTCCTCCACCCGGATGGTATTCGAATTTGCCAAAATCAACGGACAGTATCTGGGAATTATGCACAACAACGGGTTACAGCAGTACACAGTGCATGTATTTTCCTGCCAATTGCGGACAAACAGTAAATATTACCGGCGAAAGGCAGGAGATTTTTACCCCTAATTTCAATTTTGTCAATGCTACGAAATCTGAAATGTGGTTTGATGTGGCTTATGAACCCAGTACAGTTCCTACCTATAGTGATACGCTTGAAATCTATTCTTCTGTTGATTGCGGGGCTACCTGGAAGAGTATCTACTCCAAAGGCGGTATGACACTTTGCACAACCGGGAGTAGTACAGGGGCTGGTACCGATACGGCCGGCAGCCACGGAAAGGGTTGTTTTGTGCCCCCCAGCCTGAAAGCATGGAGGACAGATTCTATCAATCTTACCGCTTTGAATGGACAGCCGAATGTGATGTTCTCATTTGAAAATCGTTCTGGCTGGGGTAATATTATTTATCTTGACAATATTAATATCACAGGCAATAAGTCAACTGGGATTGAGAACATAACCGGCATGGCTGAGGTAAAAGTTTATCCTAATCCAAACACCGGTTCTTTTTTTATTTCGTTTTCAGACAAATTTCAGGAAAGGGTTTATTTAATGCTATATGATGTATGGGGCCGGCAGGTTTATTATACGGCTGTTAATTCTGCTGTAACCCAGCTTAATCCGGAAGTTAAAGCAGGTGTTTACTTTTACAGAGTCCTGACAGACAAGGGCGATCAGTTTATTTCAGATGGTAAGATTATCATTCAGCAGTAGTGGGATGAATTATTCTGTTTTATTTTTACTCAATCGCGTTTATGAATAAACTCTATTCGCTTGCCCGCAAAGCAAAAACATCTTCTTTCTATTTGTGGTTACTGAATCTGGTGTTGCTTCGTGCTATTCCTTTCAACAAGCCCCACCGTCTAAAGATTTCTGCTATTTCCGATACTGAAATTTCCGTTACCGCCTTTAACAAGCGGTATAATCAGAATCACATCAAGGGAATTCACGCCTGCTTACTGGCTACTTTGTGTGAATATGTATCGGGTCTGAGTCTCACGATGCATTTGCCGGCCAATGAATACCGCATTATACTTAAGACGATACAAATGACCTATCACTATCAGGCCAAGCTGGATGTATCAGTAAAATTTAAACTTGACAGGGAGGAAATTGAGAAAGCAATTCTGGTTCCTTTAAAGACAGAAGATGCTGTATTCAGGGAATTTACGGTTGATGCTTACGATACTGCCAGTAATCATATTTGCACTGGTTTAATTAACTGGCAGATTAAAGCCTGGAAGAATGCTAAACTGAAGATCAGCTGAAAGGCCTGTAAATCTTATTCAGTTTATGCTTAAACATACTTTACAACTCTACAAAACCTCATTCACCGGGCTTTCCAGGCAGACCTGGCTGCTTTCGCTTGTTATGTTAATTAACAGAAGCGGAACAATGGTTGTGCCTTTTATGACCTTGTACCTCACAGGGAAAGGCATGCACAGGACTTTAAGCGAAGCCGGCACTGTCATGGGATTGTTTGGTCTTGGTGCCATCATTGGTGCCTGGATTGGAGGCAGGCTTTCTGATAAAATTGGATTTCATAAGATACAATTGGCTACTCTTTTTATGGGAGGAATTATGTTTATTGTTTTGGGACAGATAAAGTCATACGAGCTGATTTGCATTGCTACTTTTGTTTTAAGTCTGGTTAATGAGGCCTTCCGGCCTGCCAATTCTTCTGCGGTTGCTTTCTACAGCAAACCGGAAAACAGGACACGGTCTTACTCTTTAAACCGGCTTGCTATAAATCTGGGCTGGGCTGTGGGCGCTTCTTTGGGAGGTCTGATCGCTTCTTATAATTATGAACTGTTGTTCTGGATAGACGGAGGAACTAATCTGGGAGCGGCCTTGCTTTTGTTTTATTATTTAACTCCATCCGGCAATTCTGAGAAAAGCGTCAAGGGTTTGTCTGAAGAAATTGAAATGAATGTGTCTCAAAAAAATGAAAGCTCCGCCCTCCTGTCAAATCCTGCCCGCTCTGCCTATCAGGATAAAATTTACCTTGGATTTATTTTTCTGGTAAGCCTTTTTGCTTTTTGTTTCTTTCAGTTATTCACGACCGTTCCAAAATACTTCCGTGATAACCTGCATCTGACGGAGCGTTTTATTGGATTTACCATGGCATTGAACGGGCTGGTAATTGTTGGTACTGAAATGATTTTAGTTTACAGTCTGGAGGGCAAGAAAAATAATCTGGTTTATATTATTTTTGGAATGCTCATTTGTGCAGCGGCCTATTTGTCTTTATTAATCCCGGGTTCTGCCAGACTAATTGTTATCCTTATGATCCTTTTAATATCCGCAGGTGAAATATGTTCCATGCCTTTTATGAATTCCTTCTGGACGCTTCGCTCAAATGAAGGAAACAGGGGACAGTATGCTGCCCTTTATACGATCGCCTGGGGAACAGCCCAGACTTTGGGTCCTTATTTATGTGCCCATCTGGTTGATGCGACCAATTTTAAGGTGCTGTTTGCTTTCATGGGAGGGTTGCTGATGCTGACCGCATTTGGCTTCTACAGATTGAATAGACTGGAGGGTGGTTGAGTTTAAATCAGAGATAAATAATTTAGAGTAAAGCGACTAATTCGGTTATTTCCTTCAATAGTACTTCATCTTTAATCCGGAACACTCCATCAACCTCATATAGTTGATCATTGAATTTACTAATGACTACTTTGCCTGTTACCGAAGCACCTAAACGTTTTAAAATTGTTTCTGCATGAATTATAGAATTAGCACCACCCCCAACGGCTGAGGTGCTGAATAATACAATATTTTTGTTTTTCAGAATTTTATAATTCTTGTCTGCTCTGGAGAGCCAATCCATACTGTTTTTAAAAACTGCCGGAATGGAGCCGTTGTGTTCCGGTACGGAAATTACCAATGCATCCGTTGCGTCAATTCGTGCTTTTAATTTTAATGTATTCTCAGGAATTCCTTCTTTTTGCTCCGTTTCGATAGAATAGATGGGCATAGGGAAATCCCGAAGACTTATAATTGTATTCTCAGATTGCTTAAATAACTCTGAAACAGCTGTGATTAAACTTTGATTAATTGATTTAGGGCTGTTGCTGCCTGAGAAAAACAATACTTTTTTCATATTAGTGCTCCTTGGTATTGAATGCAAATGTAACTTTTTCACATTTAGGGGGACACAGATTTAATTATATTTGGCCTAACCTTAATTAAATGCGTAACCCTGAATTAAGAATTGCGGAGAAGCTTGCGGCAGAGAATTTGCTGTCTCAGGAACAGCTATCAGTCATTTCAGCGCAGTACAAGAACAAACGCTTTTCCCTTCACTGGGAACTGCGCACCCTTTTGTATCTGGGAGTTTCTTTATTTGCAGCAGGTATCGGTATTCTGGTGTATAAAAACATAGACAGCATTGGCCATCAGGCAGTCATCGCTTTTATTGCGATGCTTTGTGCGGCATGCTGGATTTATTGCATTAAAAAGGGCTTGCCGTTTACCAGGCTGGAAGTTATTCACCCTTCTCCCTTCTTTGATTATATTTTACTGCTTGGCTGTTTGCTGTTTGTGACACTTGAAACGTATTTGCAATATCAGTACACTATTTTCGGTGAACACTACAATCTGGCAACACTTGTACCTGTACTGCCTTTTTTTTATTTTGCTTACCGATTTGATCACAAAGGGGTTTTGTTAATGGCGTTGACAGCCATAGCGGGAAGTATAGGACTGACAGTGACTCCCCTGAACCTGATTAACGGTAATAATTTTTCTTCTTTTAACCTTATCACGACGGCCATCGTTTTTGCTTTGCTCTGTGCCGGACTGGGGCGTTATTTGTTTGAAGTCAATGTGAAGAAACATTTTACTTTCACCTTTTATAATTTTGCAGTTCATATTGCATTTGTGTCTGCTTTGGCGGGTCTTTTCACCGAGCATCTGCCGTTTGTTTTTCTTCCTTTACTTTGTTTCTTTGCTTTCGCGGGTTATAGCTATGCCAAAATGGAAAAATCACTTTATTTCTTTCTCATTACCGTTATTTACGTTTATATCGGCCTGACTTATCTGATTTTTAATTTCTTAATTACATCGCACAATTCCGGTGATGGGGTCTTTTATATAGCAATGGTATATTTTGTATTGAGTTGCGTCCTGTTTATTAAGATTTTCCGTAATTACAGGAAATTATTGAATATGCCTGAATGATCGCTTACGATAAGAAAAATATGGAAGCTTTGGAAATCCGGCAATTGGCGGAGAGCTGGTTTGCGTCTGGTCTGATTGATGAGCCCACAAAACTTGCTATTTTCAATAGCTACCCAAAATTATACAAGTCAACTAAACCCTTAGTTCAGGTGGGATTATTTTTATTCACCTTATTGGCGACTCTGGCCTCTGCAGGTCTGATATTGGTGTTTTTTGGTACCGGAGGGGGTGAATTGGCTGTTGGATACGGGCTTGTTTTTTTATTTTTTCTCTCGGTTTTTCTGCTTGAATATCTAATACGTGTAAAACATATTTTTAAGTCTGGTGTGGATACAGCGTTGCTTTATTTTTCTGTTTCAACATTGATTATTGGGCTCATCCTGATTATTGATCATTCCTCTGATTACCAGGCGCTTGTTTTTTTTATTGCTTTTATTATCCTTTCCGTGAGCAGTATCCGGTATACAGATGCCTTCCTGTCAGGGGCTGCTTATATCAGTTTGCTGGGTTTCCTGTACCAGATTCTCATCAGTGTTGGTTTCAGGGTTATGCCTTTTGCTTTTATGCTGATCTCCTGCGGGATTTATTTTCTTGCGTATCGTAAACAGAACGATGTGAGTCTTCGTTTCTGGCGAAAGAACCTGCAGTTCATTTGTTTGTTAAGCCTGCTCAGTTTTTATCTGGCTGGAAATTATTTTGTCGTCAGGGAAGCGGGCGAGGTGCTGATGAATACATACCTCCCGATGGGTGAAGATATTCCACTGGCAATTGTATTTTATTTGTTTACAGCCATCATCCCATTGA